>JACCDW010354121.1_pt1 | contig 22573 bp, 19 predicted proteins | sample 7449781 | NCBI WGS metagenome assembly JACCDW01 (sample SAMN15323449, study PRJNA562643) | freshwater metagenome | isolation source: river surface water | place: USA:Blue River Watershed | collected 2017-08-18
CGTACTCTCCGGTTTTGGGAAGCACCTCGAGTGTTCGGTCTTCGGTGTGGTAGCGCACAAAGCCCTGAAGGTGGTACTCCATCATCAAGCGTTCGCAGGGGTCGACGGGCATGCCCATTCCGATGGCCACGTCTTTGATGGTCATTCGGCTTCCGGGCGCCGTTTGGCCAACCTGGTCCAGCAGCACCAGCGGGTTTTCGTTTTCAAATCCCTGAAGGGCCGCGTAGCGGTTGTTGCGGTAGTATTGGTCGCTTTCGAGGGTCATCGGGGCGCCGCTGCCCATATTGAGTCCGCCAACAAAGACTCGCGGCTCGTTGGTGGTCCAACGCAGCTGGTCCAAGTCCACCGTCACGTTGTGGTAGGAGTCGGTGAAGGGCTTGAGGGCCAGGCCTTCGTCGGGGCGGTACACCTGGAGTTCGCGGGTTTCGGGCGCGTACTTCACCTCCACTTTGGCGTGGTGCAGCGAATCGGACTCCCCGAGGCGGAGCGCAAACGCGCTGATTTTGGCCGACAGGCCCTCGGGGCGAATCACAAAGCGGTCTGCCCGGAGCGTGGCGGCCTCCACGGAGTCCCTAAGGAACGCAAAACTCGCTTTGGAGCCCGGTCCGCCCGAGGCAAAGAAGTTGGCGCCCACCAGCGAAAATCCGCCACGGTAGGTGACGTCGGCGAAAAAGTTGGGGATTTCGAGGTTGGTCGCGTAGGCCTCGAAGCGCGGAAACACGGCGTTGCCGGCCTCCGTTCGGGTCCCCAGTCGTTCTTCAAAGCGGCCCTCGAGCGGAACGTTGACGTAGTACAGGCTGTGGAGCACCGCGCTGTCGACCACGAATCCGGTTTGGTGCAGGTCCAGCGTGAAGGCTCCCAGCTGGTTGTAGACTTCGCCGTAGCCGTAGCCCGCGCGGTACCAGTCAACCCTGCCCGATTCAGCCTGGAGGGTGGCAGTCCGCGGGTCGTACCACCCGCTCACGCTGTCGATTAGGGTGGAATCGTTCTTGAACCGCCCCTTCAGGACCGCGCCCTCGATGCGGTAGCGGGTGTTCGGGGCGTCTTCGTCGAGGACCGCATCGCCAAATTCCAGCTCCCATTTAAGCGGACCCGCCTCAAACAGGCGGAACCGGCCCGCGGGGGTTTGGAATCCGGCGGCTGCGCCCGCGGCCGTATGGAGGTATTCGACCATGGCAAGGCGGCTGCTGCGCTTGGTCAGCTCGGCGGTTTCGGCCCACCAGCGCTTTTGGGCAGACTCGCTCGCGGCGCCGTACCAGGCCAAGGCGAGCTGAACCGATTCGGCCCAGGTTTCGGGTTCTACGATGCGCTTGCGCAGCAGTTCACGGGCCAGTGCCTGGAAGTCACCCCGCGGTTCCCAGGCGGGGTCGTCGTAGATGGATTTGAGTTTAAGCAGGTCCTCTTCGGCCTTGGCCTTGCCCAAAAACTCGGTGTAGAGCTTGCTGAAGTCCTTCCAGAAGTCGTCGTCGGCCGCGCCCAGGCTGCGCACGGTCTGCGCAGGCAGCACCGTACACAGCAGCAGGGCGAAAAGGGTTGTGAGACGTTTCACGGTTTGTACGCAAGCTACAGCTCAAATGCTGGGCCGCGCCGGGCTCCGTGCGGAGTTATTCCACCGTTTTTTCCACAGTAAGGGCCACCCAAGCCTCGCGCTCGTGCTGGGCACGTGGAGCTAAGCCCGCGGCCTCGGCCGCGGCGCGTATGGCCGGAGCGTCTGCGCGGTAAAAGCCGCTTAGGTGCAGGGTTCCGCCGGGATTCAGCGCGGCGGCGTAGCGCGGCATGTCGGCCAGGAGCACGTTGCGGTGAATGTTGGCGTAAATCACGTCAAAGGTTTCGTCGGACCCAAGGCGGTTTGCATCGCCGGTACGGATTTCGAGCCGGTCTCCCAGTTGGTGGCGCTCCACGAGTTCGCGGGCGTTGTCGGCGGCATAGGCTTCGATTTCGATGCCCACCCCTTCGGATGCGCCGTGCATCAAGGCCAGAATGGCCAAAACCGCCGTCCCGCAGCCCATATCAAGCACCTTCTTGCCGTTGAGCTCGGCCTCCAGGACCCGCTCCAGCATCAAGTAGGTCGTCGGATGGTGTCCCGTTCCGAAGGCCATTTTCGGCACCATTTCGATGCGGTAGCGGTAGGCATCCAAATTTATGTCTTGGTGAAAGGGGGCGTAGATAATTAACTCGCTACCAACACTCAACGGATCAAATGATGACTCCCAAACGGCGTTCCAATTCTGGTGCGCAATGCGGCGTTCCGTCCAGCGGATTTCGGCGAGGCTCGACGCGAGCGGAAACGCCGCTTCGCCGGTCCATTCCCCGGCCGGAATGTAGGCCAAAAGGTCGTTGCCGTCCTGCTCCACAGCCTCCACCGGCATGGATTCTAAGTCGACGTACAGCAGCTCCAACGCAGCAGGATCGCTCGCCGTGATCCGGAGTTCAATGTAGTCCATTAGGCCTTTTGAAGCAGGTCCGCCAAGGCCACAAAGTCGGCAGCCACGAGTGAGGCACCGCCGATGAGGCCGCCGTTGACGTCGGGCTGGGCAAAGAGTTCGGCGGCGTTGCTGGGCTTGCACGAGCCTCCGTACAAAATGGGCATGTGGTTCGCGAGTTCACCGTAGGTTTCGCGAAGCACGCCGCGCAGGTGGGCGTGCATTTCCTGTGCTTGGGCAGCGGTGGCGGTTTCGCCGGTTCCAATGGCCCAAACGGGTTCGTAGGCGATGACCACGTTCTCGGCCAGGTCGCCGTCGATTCCGTCGAGCGCGGCACGCAGCTGGGCCTCGACCACGGCAAGGTGGGTTCCGGCTTTGCGCACGCTGAGGTCTTCTCCTACGCATACAATCGGACGCAGTTCATGGGCCAGCGCGGATTTTGTTTTTAGGTTGACGTCGCGGTCGGTTTCGCCGGAGTACTGGCGGCGTTCGCTGTGGCCTATAATGACGGCGTCGGCGCCGGCATCCGCGAGTTGGGCCATGCTCACTTCTCCGGTGAATGCTCCCGAGTCCGAGGCATGTCCGTTCTGAGCAGCCACCGCCATTTCAGGGTAATCAATGAGCAAGTCGATGGCTTGCGTAAGTTGGACCACAGGCGGCGCGAGCACCACAACCACCTCGCCCAAGCGCTCCGGACTAAGTTCCGTTTTTAAGGCTTCGATTAGGGTGTAGCCTTCTTCGAAGGTGGTGTTCATTTTCCAGTTGCCGGCGAGGATTTTCATAGTTCGTTCGTTTGTTCCGCAAAGGTACGCCATTCCCCAAACTCCATTGCTGGTGCGGATTTCCGCGGACCGCAGTACGGCGTTACGCAAATCAACCGACTGCATTCGTTTCATACCGACTGGGGCGCGCACCGTCCAGGAACTTGTGCGCCGTGCCGGAGCAACTTATGCCAAAAGCAACGGAGTGCGCACGGGTTCTTAAATCCGCACCCTTGGGTCCACGACGCCGTAGAGCCAGTCCACCAAGGTCTGGATGAGCACAAAGACTACCGAGAGCGACAAGATGGCCCCCATGACCACGGGAAAGTCACGGCCCTCAAGCGCGTCGACCATGAGTTTACCGGCTCCGCGCCATCCGAAGACCGTTTCGACAAAAACAGCTCCCGCCAGAAGGCTTGCGAACCAACCCGAAATAGTGGTAATCAAGGGATTGAGTGCATTTCGGAGCACGTGGCGACGCAGCACTTGGGCGGTCGTCAGGCCCTTGGCGTAGGCGGTCCGCACGTAGTCGAGGCTGAGGATTTCGAGGGCCGAAGAACGCATCATTTGGGCGATGACGCCCACCGGACGGATGGCCAGGGTAAGCGCGGGCAAAACCAGGTGGGACCACTCCCAGCGGACGGCGCGACCATAATCATCGAGTTCGCGAAGACTTCCGGTCAGGGGAAGCCCCGTCCAGTCGTGAAGCAAGTAGGCAAAAATCCAAGCAATCAGGACCGCGGAGAAGAACGAAGGCGTGGCCATGCCGACGGTGCTAAGGACCGTTATGGCGCGGTCGGCGAAGGATCCGGCGCGGAGTGCGGAGTACAGCCCAAGGGGCACCCCGATGAGCACGGCTGCGCCCAGCGAAACGACAGCCAGTAAGGCCGTATTGGGCAGGGTTTGGGCGATGAGTTGGGTCACGGGCACGCCGCGTTGCTGGTAGGAAGTTTGCAGGTCGGGCCAATGCAGGCCCCAGCTGCCGTCGACGGGGCGAACGGGCGAAAGGCCGCTGAGGTAGCGCAGGTACTGCGTGCCAAGGGGCTGATCCAGGCCGTAGGCGGCGCGTACGGCGGCGAGGGCCTCGGGATCTTCTACCTGGCCAAGCATCATGCGCGCGGGGTCCCCGCCCACGGCATGAAAGAGGAAAAACACCAAGGTCGCTACGCCCCAAACGACGAGGAGCGACCGCCCGAGGCGCTTCATTGGGCGGCCGGGAAGTCGTTGAAGTGGTAGTGCGCCTGGACTACCCCTTTTCGAAGGTGGGTCACGCCCGGATTGGAGCGCACAATGGTTTTAAGCGCGGTTCCGTCGCCGTTGGACCAGGGGAAGGTAGTCTGGGTGCGGGCGACCAAGGCGGCCACGGCTTCGGGTCCGCTCGAAGTGAGGCCCACCACCGGAATTCCGGCAACGTGAAGCTTCTGGAGTTCCGCACATAGGCGTTCGAGCTGGGCCATGTCTGCGCGCTCGAAATCGTAGGCCACGAGCCAGTACGACTCCGGGTAGGCGAGCCAAATGTCGGTCTGGTCCACGCCGCCGGGAGCGATGCTGAAATCGTGCACGGGCGGCTCGTAGCCTTCAGCTACTTTGACGGTACGCGTGGCTTCGGCGTCCATGACCCATTCGGGCTTCTCCCACCACTTCTGGTCTACGTAGTCGGTGCCCGAAACTTCCATGACTTCACCGCCCTTGCGCAGGGTGTAGATCACGTCGAATTGGGGCGGCGTGAGGCCCAGCTCTTCGGCCGGAGCCATCGCTTTGGCGATGTCGGTCCCGGGCTTGTAGGCGCGAAAGTCCCAGATCGGAAGGTGGTTATAGACCCAGTTGGTAAAAAAGGCCATTGTGAATACCGCCAAACCCATGACGCCGCGGGCCCAGAATCGGCTCATAATGGGGCGCACGTTCCGAAGGCCAAGGGCGAAGTAGAGCGCAATGAGCACACTGAGAATCACGTCTTTGATGAAACTCTCCCAAGGCGTCAGGGGAATGGCGTCGCCGAAGCATCCGCAATCCGTAACCTTGTTGAAGTAGGCGCTGTAAAACGTCAAAAAGGTGAAGAAGGCCATGAGGCCCGCCATACTCCAAAAGGTGAAGGCGCGCAGGTAGCCGATGAGCATCAACAGGCCCAACACCACCTCGAAGGTCACGAGAAAGATGGCGAGCGGCAGCGCGAGCGGCTGCAGGAAGGTCAAATTGAAGACGTCGGCCCCAAAATACTCCTCGAGCTTGTAGCTGAAGCCGATGGGGTCGTTCATCTTGATGACGCCCGAAAAAATGAAGAGTCCGCCCAGCACCAGGCGGATCAGGGATTGAGCAAGGATGCGCACGTTCATGCGTCCAAGGTACAACGCTGAATTATTCGCCGCGCCGCTCCAGCTCCTTTTTCATGAGCTGCATCTTGGCAGTCAGCAGCATGTAGGTCGTGGCCAGCGTGGTCAAAAAAGCGATGCTCAGGGCGATCAGTTCCATAGGTCGATTGGGTTTAACTAGATAACCCCGTGGGGCGGAACTTGGTTCAGTCCCGGTGCATCAAAATCAGCGCAAACACGGCGTAGTTCACCATGTCCATGTAGTTGGCGTCGACGCCTTCCGAAACGAGGGTCGCCCCGCGGTTGTCTTCGATCTGCTTGACGCGCAGCACTTTCTGAAGAATGAGGTCGGTCAGCGAGGTGATGCGCATGTCGCGCCAGGCTTCGCCGTAGTCGTGGTTTTTGGCCTCCATGAGCTCGTAAATCCGCGTAGCCTGTGCATCGAAGGCCGCCAGGGCCTCCTCGGGGCTGAGGTCGGGTTCGCTGGCGATTCCGCGCTCGAGCTGAATCAAGGCCATGATGGCGTAGTTGACGATGCCAATGAACTCACCCTCTTGGCTGTCGGCGACTTTTTGCACCCCGGCGTCCTGAACGGTGCGCAGTCGGTTCGCCTTGATAAACAGCTGGTCGGTCAGCGACGGCAGACGAAGGATGCGCCACGCGGCGCCGTAGTCGGTGAGTTTCTTGCCGTAGAGCTCGCGGCAGCGGGCAATTTCAGCGGCGTATTGGGTTGCGGTGTGGGCCATACTTTTACGGGGTGAAAAGTACGGCCGTTTGCCCGTTTACGCTGAACCTTCGCGGTCGGCTTTTTAGCGCGGACCGCCCGCAGGTCATGGGCATCCTCAACGCGACGCCCGATTCCTACTACGCTCCGAGCCGACTGAACGGCCTCGACAACCTGGAATTTCAGGCCGAACGCCTGCTCGAACAGGGCGCAGATTGGCTCGACGTGGGCGGGTGCTCCACGCGGCCCGGGGCCACCTGGCCCAGTCCCGATGAGGAATGGGCGCGGTTGGACGGGGTGTTTACGCGCTTGAGGCATCGTTTTGGCGCAGCCATTCCCCTGTCGGTGGACACCTTCCGCAGCGAAATCGCCCGGCGCGCACTGGACCAAGGTGCTGACCTGGTCAACGACGTTTCGGGCGGACTCCTCGACCCCGCCATTTGGTCCGTCGCCGAAGCGGCCCGCGCGCCCTACGTCCTCACCCACTACCCCGCCTCGACGGATGCGCCCTTATTGGGCGAAGACCGCGTCACGGCCGCAGCGATTCGCGAACTCAGCGAGCGCCTGATCGCCGCCCGCGAGTCCGGACTCAACGACGTAATTCTGGATCCCGGCATCGGTTTTGGCAAAACGCCCGAGGGCAACCTCCGCCTCGTGCGCGATTTGGCCCTTTTTGCCGAATTCCCTCACCCCCTTCTCGTGGGCCTGTCGCGCAAATCCCTCATAACCCGCACCCTGGGAATACGTGCCGACGAGGCCCTTTCCGCCACCTCCGCCCTTCACGCCCTGGCCCTGGAACGCGGCGCCCAAATCCTCCGGGTGCACGACCCGCGCGAAGCGCGGCAGGTCATCCAGTTGATTTCGGGCTTCTAGTTTCGAGGTACGGGGTGCTGGGCGCTTAGTTGGGCCCAAGGGCGTACGTAGTAGCGCCGATGCTGCACGCCCCGTGATTTAAAGTAATTATTGAGCTTTTCATTCCAAATAAATTCATTTTCAATTAGGTATTTTGTTCCGTAAATCTGCGCGGAGTCGGCGCGGACCTGGACGCAGGCCAGCCCGCGCCCGACCGAAATCCAGCGCTGCTCGCGCAGCGGCTCGGGTCCGCACCAAAAAAGGAGCAGCACCGTGAGGGCCAACGCCCAGGCGACGCGCAGGGCGTTTCGGGTGCGCAACCCCCAAAGGCCGGTCGCCGCGAGGGCCGACAGCAAGACCAACTCCGAGGGCGACGGATAACGGTCCGACCAGACCCAACGGGGATCCGCGGCGAGCACCGCGAGTCCCTCAAGCAGGGGTTCCGGATCGGGCACCGGAACCCCAAGCAGGGCCAACACGCTGTAGGGGTACACGAGCATGAGCGGCGGCACCAGCAGCGCGTTGCTTGCGAGGAAGGCCAAGGGGACCGTATGAAAAGCGTTTAGGGACAGGGACGTAGTGGCCCACTGGGCAGCCAGGGAGGTGCGGAGTCCGTCTCCGATGGCCTGTAGGCGCGAAGGTTTTGTACCTGGTTTTCGCGGCGGACTCGCCCAAATAAGCCCCAAGACGGCGGCGGAAGACAGCTGAAAGCTGAGTTGGTGCGCGTACTCGGGCGCCCATGCGAGCAGGGCAATCTGGGCCCATGCGAAGGCGTCGATGCCGCGCATTCCGCGGCCAAAGGCCAAGATGCTTGCGCCCAACACGCTGATCATGGCGGCGGAGCGCACGGCACTGGGCGCAAAGCCTACGACCGCGACAAAGGCCCATATAACGAGGACTCCGACAAGGATGGCTGGGGGGCGCAGGCGCCGCGGCAGCCCGTTGCGCAGGAAGGTTATTCCTGCCCACAGGAGGCCAAGGTGGAATCCCGAAACCGAAAGCACGTGGATGAGGCCAAGGGCTTGGTAGGCGTGCATGCTGGATTCCGGAAGGTCGTCCAGGTCCCCGATCCACATGGCCAAGGTGAGGCCCCGGGCCGCGGGCCCCCAGGGCAGGTCCCGAATGCGCGCCCGGCCCCAGCCGGCGGCGCGCAACCACCAGGGCTCCGCTCGGGCCACGCGGCCCAGGCGCGCGGTAGCGCGCGCCCGGGCGATGATGCGGCGCGGGGCCGCCGCCCGCGCCGCATCAAACGCCCAAGGGGCCAAGGCCCCCTCCAGGGGCCGCAACTCCAACCGAAGCCGGTACGCAAACCCCGGGGTAAGCGTGTCGGTGCAGCGCAGCCGGAGGCCCGACGAATCCCGAATCAGGTTGGGTCCGTCGGACCAAAACCAGCCCTCGGCACGCCGGGGCACGTCGAGCGGCTGAAACGTCGGCGCCGTGCGCAAGCCGGCCACCAAAAAAACCCAACCGAAGCTTCGCCAGCGCATGCGGGCCGCCCAATCCGCCCGAGCCGAGCGAAAAGCCCATTCCGCCCCGAGGGAACCCAGCGCAATCCACGCCAGACCCGCAACGAGCCAGGCGACGCGCTGCGCCCCGGGCACGTCGAGCGCCCCAAGCCACATTCCCAATACCGCATAAACGACCATTGGCGCAAGGTGAATCCGGCAGCCGCGGCACGCGTTTTTTCCGGACTGCTTTCACCGCGTCGAAACCCAACCGCTTCACGCGAACGAAGCACGTCGAAGCGCTTAAGACAGGGCCAGCGGATGCGCGGACCTCAAAGCACCTCGAGACGGGCACCCGGGTAGTAGTGCTCCAGAATGGCCCTAAAGCCGTAACCCAGCTGGGCCATGCGCCACGCGCCTTCCTGCGACAGGCCGATGCCGTGGCCGTAGCCCCGTCCGCGCACCACCACCTCGCCGCCGTCGAGCTCCGTGGAAAACCACGACGAGCGGAGCGCAAATTTTTCGCGAAGGGTCCGAAAGCGGATTTTCTTGCCGTTCCACTCCAGAAACTCCCGCCGATGGGGCTGATCGATGGCAAAAACGGCCTCCCTCAGGTCGGAATCCGAGGACGAAACGCCCCAAGTCCGCGCAACAAAACCGACCCATTCCGAAGCCGAAACCCGTTTGGTCCAAAACGTTTGCGGGCAATCCAAGCTAAAACTGTCGGGCTTGTTCACTAAATGCGGGCTGTCTTTAAAATACCAGGCCGCCGGCATGAGTTCGCCCCCCGAATTGGCGTGGAACAGGGTTTCCACAAAGGCGTTGGTGTCGGCGCGCAGCAAAACCAGCCCCTCGGTACTGTAGGCCGCCTCGACCAAATCAAAGCGCCGGGCGGAATCGCCGGGCCAGCCGTGGTAAACTTGGGAGCGGACGTCGTCGGATACCTGAAAGCCCTCGGCCGCAAACTTCCGCTGGTTGGCCGCCCACCAGGTGCGCGCCACCGTCGCTTGGGCGCGCCAGAGCTCGCGCCCAAGGTACTTGCCGAGCTCCGCGTTGATGACGCCCGCCACGTAATCTTCGAGCGGAACGCGGTTCACCACCAAGAGTTCGGTGCTCCCCAGGGGCAAAAACACGAGTTCGCCCGGGTACGTTCGGCGGATGCCTACAGGGCCCTCGGTCGAAATGGGGGCCGCCGCCCCAACGCGAATGGAGTCGGCGCTTTGCCAGGATCCGTCCACGTTTCCCTGAAGGCTTCCGGCACTTCGCCGCACGTGCAGGTTGCTTGACTCCAGGGTGTCGGGCGCCTCGCCCCGTCGGTACCAAATGCTGGTAAGGGCGGTTCCGCCGGCCTTAAACTCGTAGACGTCGCGCACCGAATACAGGCGCACCCGAACGGTGGGCATCAGGCCCACTTTTTCGCGGTCCGCCGCCTGGAGCGCGAGGGAACCCAAGATCCATAATGCCGTGAGGATCCGCTTCATGGCGCCAAAAGGTGGGTTGCGGCGCGCTGCATGGCACCCGGTTCGCCCAATTGTGCGCGGAATTCCGCCAAGTCGCGAAGCTGCGCGTCCCGCGCCGCGCCGTCGCCGCGCAGGCGGTTGAGGTCGGCGGCCAATTGCTTCGCCGTGCAGGCTTTTTGAAGGCGCTCGGCTACCGCCTCGCGACCCAGCACCAAATTCACCAACGAAACGTGCTTCACCTTGACCCAACGCTTGGCCAAGCTGAAACTCAGCGGGTCCACGCGGTAGGCCACCACCATGGGCACACCCAAGATGCCGAGTTCCAGGGTGGCCGTACCGCTGGCCACCAAGGCCAGCTCTGCGCCGTGAGCGTGGGCCATTCCTTCGGCCAAGGTGCCCCGTGGTTCGGCCTGAAGTACGCGGCGCAGCATCGCTCGGTAGTCCGATTCCGTCCAGGAGCTGGGGCGAATCCAGAGGGGCTCCATGCCCATCAGCGCGGCCGTGTCCGCAAAAACCGGGGCCAAGCGCCGGAGTTCCGTTTCGCGTGAGCCCGGAGCCAAAACCAGCACGCCTGCCCGCGGACTTCGCGGCAGGTCGCGGAATCGATCAAGGGCCGGATGCCCAAAATACGGGGCCTTAACCCCGCGTTCCGCCAAAAATGCCGGTTCAAAAGGCAGGAGCGGCAGCACGGCGTCGAACGCCTCGCGAAGGATGCGCACCCGCCCCTCCTTCCAGGCCCATACGCTGGGCGCCACGAGCTGAACCACCTTGCGGTTCGAGCGCCCGGGCTGGTCGCGCATCCAAGTTGCCATGCGCAGGTTAAAGCCGGGGTAGTCAATGAGCACGACCAAGTCCCAGGGCTCCGAGAGCACGGCCTTGGCCTCGCGAAGGTTGCGCAACACCGCCCCCGCATGGGCAAGCACGTCGCCAAATCCCATAAACGCGAGGTGCTCCAGGCCGCGGCGAACCGGTTTACCCATGGCCTTACTCAGTTCGGGTCCACCCCACGCATCGATAAAAATGCCGGGTTGCTGCGCCCGAAGCGCCCGAACGAGTTCCGCGCCGAGGACGTCGCCCGAAGGCTCGCCGGCCAAGATAAAAACACGGTTCACAGCCATTCCCAGCGCCAGTAAATCGCGGCCACCAGGTAGAGGACGCTGATGAGTACGATGTTCAACGCCATTCGGTAGCGCTTCAGGGCCATGGCCAAAACCAAATACAGGCCCTCCAGCACGACCGAAATGCCCAGTACCCGATTCAGGAGGTAGGCCCAGAGGTCCGAACCAAACTCCGTCACCGGCGGCAAGTCCGGGTAGGTGGCCAGCAGGTACGACCACGCGAACCACGGAGTGCCCGCAGCCACAGCTAGGCCCATGTAGGCCTCCAGCCGATCGCGACGAGGTCCTGGGCTCATCGCTGGTCCAGTCGACGGTGCAGGCCCGCAAGCCCGTGGTGGGCGGTCAAATCGTACTGCGTCGGAACCACACTCACGAATCCGCGGTCCAGCGCCCAAATGTCGGTGTCTTCGGCGCCGTCGGGGTTGTGGTAGTCGCCGCGCATCCAGTAGTAGGGCTTTCCGGAGGGGTCTGCGCGCTCCTCAAAGGACTCCTTCCAGAATCCCAAGGCCTGTCGGGCCACCCGCACGCCGGCGTAGGGCGCTTTTTCGGCATGCGGAAAATTCACGTTCAGGCAAACCCCCTCGGGCAGGCCCTCGGTGAGGACGTTCTGGGCAATCTGCTTGAGGTAGGGTTCCACGGCCCGAAAGTCCGCATCCCAGCGGTAGTCCAACAGGCTGAATCCGATGCTCGGCACGCCCTGCATGGCCCCTTCTACGGCGGCCGACATGGTTCCGCTGTAGATGACGTTGACCGATGCGTTGCTGCCGTGGTTTACCCCGCTTACGATGAGGTCGGGCTTGCGGTCCTTGAGGACTTCGTGCACCGCCAACTTCACGCAGTCCACCGGGGTTCCGCTGCAGGCGTACTCGGTTTGCGGACCCGCGTCGACGTGCATCGGCTTCAGCCGCAGCGATTCGTGCAGGGTGATCGCGTGGCCCATTCCGCTTTGCGGACGGTCGGGCGCCACCACCACTACCTCGCCTAATTGATTCATTGCGTGGATCAAGGTGCGGATTCCGGGCGCCGTAATGCCGTCGTCGTTGGTGACTAAAATGAGGGGTGCAGACATGGGTGCAAATTAGGTTGGGCCGTGCTTGCAGCGGCAGGCATAAGATTTGTACTTTTCCACCCACTTATCGACCAAACAGCTATGATTATTATCCTCATTGTATTTATGATTTTGGGCTTCGCCGTGCAGGCCCGCTTGAAAAACCGCTTTAAAAAGTACAGCGAAAGCTACCTGTCGAGCGGACTTTCGGGTGCCGAGGTCGCCCGGAGAATGCTCGATTTTTACGGCCTGCATAGCGTACAAATTGTCAGCGTACCTGGCAGATTGTCGGACCACTACAATCCGGCCGATAAAACCGTCAATTTGTCACCCGAGGTCTACGAAGGCCGCAACGTTTCGGCCGCCGCCGTCGCCGCCCACGAATGCGGACACGCCGTTCAGCACGCCACGGCCTACGCCTGGCTGACGATGCGCAGCAAGATGGTGCCCGTGGTCAACATCAGCGGCCAGATCATGAACGTGATTTTTTTGTTTTCCATCTTCGGAATGAGCATCCTCGGAATGGGCTTCGACAAGGCCCTCATCATTTTGATTGCCGCGCAGTCGGTACTCGCCGCCTTTGCCGTGATTACCCTGCCCGTTGAGTACGACGCCTCGCGCCGCGCGCTGGTGTGGCTTCAGGGTGCCGGCATTACCGACGCCAGCAACCACCACCAGGCCGAAGACGCGCTCAAGTGGGCCGCCCGCACCTACTTAGTTGCCGCCGCCGCTGCCGTGACCCAGCTCCTGTACTACATCATGCTGTACATGGGCCGCCGCGACGAGTAATGCAGCTTCGTCCCTACCGTTCAACCGACGCGAGCGCCGTGCTCGCCATTTACGGTCCGGTGGTCGCCGAATCTTCGGCCACGTTTGAACTCGAAGTCCCCAACCTCGACGATTTTTCAAAACGCCTGGCAGGCATTGCCGGGCGTTTCCCGTTTTGGGTAGCGGAGTCCGCGGAAGGCGCGCTGATCGGCTACGCCTACGGAACCACCCACCGAGAGCGCGTCGCCTACCAGTGGGCGGTCGAAACCAGCGTCTACGTTGCGACGTCGGCCCACCGCCGGGGGGTAGCCCGAGCGCTCTACGGCGCCCTGCTGCCTTCGCTCGCGGAGCGCGGATTTGTATGGGCCTACGGGGTGATCACCTTGCCCAACGACGCCAGCGTGGCCCTGCACGCGGCCAGCGGCTACGAGTCTTTTGCCACCTACGCGGCCGCCGGCCAAAAATTCGGACGCTGGCACGACGTGCACTGGATGCGCGTTCGCCTCAACCCACCTCGCGACGGAATGGCGGAGCCCGTGTTTATCGGGCTTCGGTAAAAATTTTCCCCGGGTTCAGAATGTTCTTCGGGTCGAGCAGGGCCTTGATTCCGCGCTGAAGATCCAGCGCAGCGGGAACAAACGCGAGGTCCATGAAGCCCTTTTGGACCAAACCGATGCCGTGTTCGCCCGAAATCGTTCCGCCCATGGCGCGAACTTCAGTGAACAGCTGGCGAATCCCCTGCTGAAGGCGGTCGCCGTGCCATTCGGCGTCGGGCATGTCCCCCTTGACAATGTTCACGTGCAGGTTTCCGTCGCCGGCGTGGCCGTAGCAGACCGACTGAAAGCCGTACTCGGCCCCGATTCGCTTGACGGCGCGCAGCAGGTCGGGCAGCTTGGCGCGCGGAACCACCGTGTCCTCTTCTTTGTAAATGCTGTGTTTTTTGACGGCTTCACCCACGCGGCGGCGCAGCTTCCATAGGGCGTCGCGCTCGGACTGGGATTGGGCAAAAAGGACCTCGAGGGCGCCCGCTTCTTCGGCGACGGCGGCGAGCTGCTCGGCCTCACGGAGTACCGCTTCCTCGTCGGTTCCGTCGACTTCCATCAGCAGGTGGGCCTCGATGCCCGGTCCGGTCGGAATCGAAACGCCGTCTACGAAGCGCAGGGTCCAATCGATGGCGTCGCGCTCCATGAACTCGAGTCCGCTCGGCGTAATTCCGGCCTGAAAAATGCGCGCCACGGCAGAACAGGCCAGTTCGGCCGAAGCGAACGGCGCGAGCATGGTGAAGTGATGGCGCGGGTAGGGAATCAGGCGCAGGACCACTTTGGTGATCACCCCCAGCGTGCCTTCGCTGCCCACCATGAGTTGGGTTAGGTTGTATCCGGTGCTGTTTTTCAACGTGTTGGCACCGGTCCAAATGATTTCGCCCGTGGGCAAAACGACCTCGAGGTTGAGCACGTAGGCCGCGGTGACGCCGTACTTGACGGCCTTGGGGCCGCCGGCGTTGTAGGCCACGTTGCCGCCCAGGGTACTGCTGCCCCAGGACGAGGGGTCGGGCGGATAAAACAAACCCTGCGCGCGGCAGGCCTCATGAAACACTTGGTTGACCACGCCGGGCTCGACGGTCGCCTGAAAATTGGCGGCGTCGATTTCTAGGATGCGGTTGAAGCGCTCCATGCTGAGCGAAATCCCGCCTTCGGTTGGAATGGCGCCGCCGCTCAGGCCGGTTCGGGCCGCCGCAGGCGTGACGGGTACCTCGTGCTCGTTGGCCCAACGCAGTACGGCAGACACGTCTTCAGGGGTTCCGGGCCTGACGACCGCCCCGGGAAGCACGCGCAAATCTTCGGTTTCGTCGTGGGAAAAGGCCTCAAGTACCTCGGGCGCCAGCGACAGGTTTTCATCGCCCACCAGGGCACGTAGGGCTTCGACTGATTTTCGCGTAACTTGGGCCATCTTCACAGAAACGATTTGATTCAAATGTACCGCAGTATTCGCTTGACCGCCCTGCTTCTCCTGAGTTCGGTCGCCGTTTTGGCCCAACGCCCCGTGGAACTCCCCGACCTTTATGAGTCCCGAGTATTCAACGCCAAAGGAGTTCAGGGATTCCGTTCCCTAGAAGACGGCATTCACTTCAGCCGCCGAACGGCCAAAGGGATTGAACGCTTCAGCTTCGCTACCGGGGAGTCCGCCGGAATTTTGGTCGCCAGCGAAGACCTGCAAATCAACGGCGAGGCCCTAAACTTCAGCAACTACGTGTTTGCTCCGGGCGAGCGCTACGTCATTCTCGAAACCAACGTGGAGCCGATTTACCGCCATTCCTACACCGCGGTGGTCTACGTGTGGGATCGGGAGGCCAAAAAGCTCACGCAGATGTACGGCGCACCCATTCAAAACCCGGTGCTGGCCCCCGACGGAAGCGCGCTGGCCTTCGTTTTTGAACAGAACGTTTACATCCAAAACCTCAGCACCCTCAAGGTTACCCAGGTCACCGGCGACGGCGAAAAGAACGCCATCCTGAACGGCGCCCCCGACTGGGTCTATGAGGAAGAATTCAGCTTCCACGTGGGCATAGCCTGGAGCCCCGACAGCAAGTCGCTCGCCTACCTGCGCTTTGACGAACGCGCCGTGCCCACCTTCAGCATGGACCTGTACGGAAGCGATACCTACCCCAAACCCTACGTGTTCAAGTACCCCAAAGCCGGCGAAGCGAATTCTGTGGTGAGCCTGCACGTTTGGAGTAACGGAACAACGCATGAAGCCAGCAAGGGCCTGAAGTACGAGTACATTCCGCGCATGGCCTGGAGCCCCAAGGGCGAGTTGTTCTTCGCAACCCTGAACCGCCACCAGGACTCCATGCAGGTCATGGCCTACCGCCAGGGTCAGGCTCCGCGCCGTTTTTTACTCGAGACCGACGCAGCCTTTGTCGAGTCGGAGCGCGAATTCAGCTTTTTGGACGACGCCCGCCTGGTTTGGGCCAGCGAGCGCAGCGGCTACACGCACTACTACCTGTATTCGGCCGACGGCAAAAAGTTCAGCCCGATTACGCGCGGAACCTTTGACGTAACCGCCTGGTACGGCGTCGACGAACAACGCGAAGAGGCCTACTACCAGGCCGCCACGCGCAGCGCAAGCCAGCGCGAAGTATTCCGCACCAAACTCAGCGGCGGAACCCCTACCCCCATCGCCGCCAAAGCCGCGTGGAACGAGGCCGACTTCTCGTCTTCCTACGACTACTACCTCCTGACCGCCCAAGACGGCAACAGCCCGGCCACCTACGCACTGATGGACCGCAGCGGAAAGCAGGTGCGCATGCTCGAAGACAACGCGAAACTCCGCGAGGACATCAAGGCCTTCGCGCTCTCGCCCAAAACATTTTTCACGCTGGAGGCAGCCAACGGCCAGAAACTTCCGGCTTGGGAAATTCGCCCCGTGAACTTTGACGCCAGCAAAAAGTACCCCGTCCTCATGTTCGTCTACGGCGGACCCGGGAGCCAGCAGGTCACCCAGCGCTGGGGTGGCCGCGACTACTTCTGGTACCAAATGCTGGCCGCCAAAGGCTACTGGATCGTCTGCGTCGACAACCGCGGAACGGGCGCCATGGGCCGCGACTTCAAAAAGGTGACCTACCTGCAGCTCGGCAAGTACGAGGTGGAAGACCAAATTGCGGCCGCGCAGTCGCTGGCCAAGCACCCCAACGTCGACTCCGGCCGCATCGGAATCTGGGGATGGTCCTACGGCGGATTCATGTCCTCGAACTGCCTGCTGCAGGGTGCCGACGTGTTCAAAGCGGCCATCGCCGTGGCTCCGGTGACCAACTGGCGCTTTTACGACAACATCTACACGGAGCGCTACATGCGCACCCCGGCCGAGAACTCCACCAACTACGACGTGAATTCGCCGCTCGCCCACGCCGCCAAGCTCAAGGGGAACTTCCTGTTGATCCACGGTTCCGCCGACGACAACGTGCACGTACAAAATGCCATGCGCCTAGCCGAGGAACTGATTCAAGCCAACAAGCAGTTCGACTACATGGTCTACCCCGACAAGAACCACGGAATCTTCGGCGGCGCCACGCGCTACCAGCTCTACACCAAGATGACGAATTTTATCCTGAACAACCTCTAATTCCCTAACACCCCAAACTATGGCTTCTACCGAAAAAATGGCGCACCCCCGCGGGCTTTACACCCTCTTCTTCACGGAGATGTGGGAGCGCTTTAGCTACTACGGCATGCGCGCCCTCTTGGTGCTGTACTTAACGACGGAATACCTCCGCGGCGGCTTCGGCATGGACCGCGCGTCGGCACTGGAGATCTACGGCATATTTACGGGCTTGGCCTACCTCACCCCCATCATCGGCGGAGCCTTAGCCGACCGCATCCTCGGCCAGCGCCGCGCCATTTACATCGGCGGATTCCTGATGGCTCTGGGCCAATTTGCCTTGGCGGGCTCCCACGCCTTTGCCGCAGACGAAGCCCTGCGCCAGTGGATGTTCCACATGGGCCTTGGCTTACTCATTTTGGGCAACGGCTTCTTTAAACCGAACATTTCAACGATCGTGGGTTCCCTCTACACCGACAACGATCCGCGCAAAGACTCGGCCTTCACCATCTTCTACATGGGAATCAACCTGGGCGCCTTCCTGTCGCCCATTATTTGCGGAACCCTCGGTGAGCAGGTAGGCTGGATGTGGGGCTTCGGCAGCGCCGGCGTCGGCATGCTGCTCGCCACGGTGTGGCTGTACGTCGAAGAGCCCAAGCTCGAGGGCCGCGGAATGCCTCCGGGGCGCGAAGGCGTGCGCTTGGGTGGCGCCGACTTCGGTACGATCGCCGCCTTCGTCGTCGGAGGGGTGGCCGCGGTTTATGGCTTTTTTGCCCTGCAGGCGGCGATTTCTGATTCCGCCATGTCGACCGCGCTTAAGGTAGTCGGCTTGCTCGGTGCGGCCGGCATCGCCTACATCATCTACAACGGCACCTCCGGCAGCGAGCAGTGGAGCCGCGTGAGTGCCATCCTGATCTTCACGATCGCCAACATTTTCTTTTGGAGCGGATTTGAACAGGCCGGCGGCACCTTCAACCTCTTCGCCGCCGAAGAGACTAACCGCGTGGTGTTTGGCTACGAAATCGCCGCCTCGCTGTTTCAGAGCGTGAACGCGTTGGCCATCTTCATTTTTGCGCCCCTCTTCGCGTCGCTGTGGGTCACCCTGGCTGCGCGCAACATGAACCCGTCTACCCCGGCGAAATTCGGCCTTGGACTGACCCTGTTGGCCGTGGGCTTCATCGTCATGTCCTTCGCGAGCTTTGCCGCAGAAGGCGACGCACTCATCAGCCCCCTGTGGTTGATCGGCGTGTACGTGCTGCACACCTTTGGTGAGCTGTGCATCTCGCCCATCGGACTTTCGATGGTGACCAAGCTGGCTCCACCCAAGATTGTGAGCGTGATGATGGGCCTGTGGTTCGCGTCCATGGCCCTGGCCAACTACCTCGCGGGAATTATGGAGAGCCTGCTCCACTCGATCGCCCCCGACATGAACCTGTTTGTCTTCCTGACCATTTCGTCGGCCGTGGGTGCCGCGCTGCTGTTTGCGCTGACGCCCCTGCTGCGCAAGCTGATGCGCGGAATTCACTAATCGGAATTCGCCAAAACAACCAGGGGCCCCTCGCGGGCCCCTTTTTTTTTGCGCCTGCGGCCGGACTTAGAAGTAGACGATGTCGTAGCCCTTCAGCGTAAGGGTCTGGTACTTTTTCTCGTCAAACATGTAGAGGCGCGACGGGCGCTTGGCCTTGGCGCTTGACCGCACCGTGTTTCCGGTCTCGATGAGCAGTTGGCTTTTGAGCACCTTGCGGCGAAAGTTCCGCTTGTCAAATTTTCGGCCCAATGCGCACTCGTACAGGCGCTGAATCTCGTTAAGCGTGAATTCGCGCGGAAGCAGCGTGAACCCCACCGGGCGGCGCTTAACCCGGCGCTTGAAGCGTTCGCGGGCATAGGCCATCACCTCGTCGTGGTCGTAGGCCATCGAAGGCACCTTAGTCACGGGTATCCAGCGGCAGCCCCGTGCCTCAAGGGACGCCTTGAGGTCGTCGCTCAGGCGCACCAGGCAGTAGTAAGCTATGTTCACCACACGGCCCGACGGATTTCGGTACGGATTCGCGAAGGAATTGAGCTGCTCCAAGGGCCAGTCGTCCCGTCCCGTGAGATCGCGGAGCAGGGACTTCACGACGTTTTCCGGGGCCTGGTCCGGGCGAATGATGGCGGTCGGTAAAATATGAGCCCCGTGAAAGGGTTCGCCGTCTTTTTGGGCAATCAAGGTCAGCAGTTCGTCGCCGCTAAATCCGTAAACCACCACCGAGGTGGCGAGGGCAACGTTAAAGTCGGCGGGCGTAAAATCAATCTTCATGATCGGGATGCAAAACTAGGCTTGCCCCACCAAGAAGTGTACCGAAATACACAAATTTAAAGCAGACGTTACCCTCGGGTAAAAAAAGCAAGCGCGGCCACTTGCGTAACCGCGCTCAGCAGGCGCACTCGGAGGGAATGCGTTACCCCGCACGTCCCGTGGGACGGCTTTGCCCGGTGCATGTGCCAAAAGCCTGACTTCGGCGCACCCAGCACTGAATCCACTCGCCCAAGCTCCATCCCTTCGCCAAGGGCAGCCGGACCTCTATCCCAAGGTCCCGTGGACGGCAGTTCACCTTGATCCAACCGCGCTGCTGCGTCGGTAAGCGGCTCATTCCGCTCGGAGCACCTGCGCCTAAACGCCGGACTCCGTGGTCAAGCAAACGGACGGAAGTAAGCTCCCACGCCCGGAGGCGCTTCCGTTTGGCTGGGAGGCGCTACCTCCCGTGGACCTGCTCCAGCTGTTCCGGCCGTCGCCGGGCCGAAGCGGTCAATGACGTAGATTATTGGCTACCAAGCAAGGCTTACCCAACTTGGGTGCACCGAAATGCACCTATCTACATCAACGCCAACTACTTAGTTAAGAACTAAGCCGTTCAGTTCGCTTCACTTTAGGGGTGAGAACGCGCTGCTGCGTTCATTGAAGGTAGCATAAATTCTCATGGTTCAAAGGCTTGTGAATAAGTTCTTTCAAACCGTGAATTTTAGGATTTAGCTTCTCATTTTCAATTAGTTAAAACTACATGTTTAACCAAAAAAACGGGCATAAAAAAATCCCCTCAACCGAAGTTGAAGGGATTTTGTCGGGATGACAGGACTTGAACCTGCGACCACACGCCCCCCAGACGTGTACTCTACCACCTGAGCTACATCCCGATTAGGGCGGCAAATATACGCGAAATGCATCAGTAAAATGGGACTTCGGTTCCGCAGCCGATCGCCGCCGGCGCGTACATTTGGCAGATGGAACAACACAACCTCGTGATCATTGGATCCGGACCCGCCGGATACACCGCCGCCATCTACGCGGCACGCGCTGACCTTAAGCCCATTATGTACGTTGGACTGCAGCCCGGAGGCCAGTTGACGACCACCACCGAGGTCGATAACTTCCCCGGTTACCCCCAGGGCGTAGACGGCAACCAACTCATGGAGGACCTTAAAAATCAGGCAGAGCGCTTTGGTACCGACGTTCGCTGGGGCATGATTACCCGGGTTGAATTTTCGGACACCCCCGGCGGATTCCACACGCTCACCGTCGACGAGACCACCCAAATTCAGGCGCAGTCGGTGGTGATCGCCACGGGCGCGACGGCGAAGTACCTCGGCCTGCCGAGCGAAGAGAAGTTTATGGGCCACGGCGTAAGCGCCTGCGCCGTCTGCGACGGATTTTTTTACAAGGGTCAAGAAGTGGTCATTGTGGGCGGTGGCGACACGGCCGCTGAAGAGGCCTCGTACCTGGCTAAACTCTGCCCAAAGGTCACCATGCTGGTGCGCAAGGGCGAGCTGCGCGCCTCAAAGGCGATGCAAAACCGCATCCTGAGCACCCCCAACATCGAGGTTCGCTGGCATACCGAAACGCTCGAGCTTCTGGGCAACGAAGGCGTAGAAGCGGTTAAGGTGCGCAACCTACAAACCGGCGTCGAGGACGTGATTCCGGCCACCGGATTCTTTGTCGCCATTGGCCACAAGCCGAACACCGACATTTTCAAAGGCCAATTAGACATGGACGAGGTTGGCTACCTCCAAGTCCAGCCCGGCAGCACCAAAACCCGCAAGCCGGGTGTTTTTGCCGCCGGTGACGTGGCCGACAAGGTGTACCGCCAAGCGATTTCGGCCGCAGGAACCGGCTGCATGTCGGCACTTGACGCCGAGCGCTACCTGGCCGAGTTCCACTGATCGCACCCGCGTTAACGCAACAAAAAAGCCGGCCCGTGAGGGTCGGCTTTTTTCGTTAGTACTCCGGGTCGCTTACATGCGCTTGCGGCCTCCGGGCTTGCCAGCGCCCCCGCCGAAGCCGGGCTTACCTCCGCCAAAGCGCTTTCCGCCGCCAAAACCGGGCTTGCCCCCGCCGAAGCTGGGTTTTCCGCCTGGGCTCAGGCGTGGCTTGCGCGCCTCAAATCCGGTATCGCTGGCTCCGCGGTTGAAGGCGTCGGCACGGTCGTCGTTGCCGCGCGCCCAATCCGGGGTTTCTTGGCGCTGGGTCCACGAACCACCGCGTGCTTCGCCGCCGCCTTGGGCGCCGTAGGGCTTGCGGTCGTCGCCTCGGTAGCCGCCACCGCCGCCACCTTGGTAGCCTCCGCGGTCGTTTCCGCCGCGGTAGCCTCCGCCGCCGCCACCTTGGTAGCCGCCGCGGTCGTTTCCGCCACGGTAGCCTCCGCCGCCGCCTTGGTAGCCGCCGCGGTCGTTGCCGCCGCGGTAACCGCCTCCGCCGCCTTGGTAGCCGCCGCGCGGTCCACGGTCGTTGCCGCCGCGGTCGCCAAAGCGACCTTGGGGACGTCCGCCGCCAAAGCGGTCGTTGCGGGGTCCGCGGTCGCGCTCAAAGCGACCAACTTGGTCCTCAACCGCCTGCAACTCGACTTCGACGCCCTTGACGTGCGCCCCGTTCAGCGCCATTTGCACGTCGTCGACGAGCGTTTGGGGCACATTGAAGTAGCTCACGTCCGGTCCGCAGTTCACACCCTGCACTTCGCCTTCGCCGAGGCGAACGGTTTCGCGCAAGAAATCCTTGAGCGCAAACCAGGTAAAGCCCTGGGCCTCACCCACGTTGATCGAAAAGCGCTGCTCCATCGGGGCGTCCATGCCGCGTTGGCGCTTGGTTCCGCGCTCTTCGTAACCTCCGTCTCCGCGTTCCTTGCGCTCCTTTTGGGCACGAACCGACGGAATCTCCGCTTGCTCGTTCACGTAGTGCTGCACCAGCTCGTGGAGCTCGGCCGCAAAAAAGCGCTCGATGAGCTCGCGCGACGTCATGTGCTCAAATTGGGGCATCACGGCCTCCACCAACGGCTTGATGACCTCGGGTGCCTCGGGATGCGCGGCAAACTCTTCGGCAAAGTGGTTGACCTGACGGGCCAAAACTTCGTCGCGGGTCGGCAGCGTGCACTGAAGCATTTCGCGCTGAATCATCTTCTGAATGAAGGCGATTTTGCGGCGCTCCATGGGGTTGATCAGCGCCCAGCTCTCGCCCGACTTGCCTGCGCGGCCGGTACGGCCACTGCGGTGGTTGTAGCTCTCGGTATCGTTGGGGAATCCGAAGTGGATTACGTGCGAAA
>JACCDW010407150.1_pt1 | contig 22565 bp, 17 predicted proteins | sample 7449781 | NCBI WGS metagenome assembly JACCDW01 (sample SAMN15323449, study PRJNA562643) | freshwater metagenome | isolation source: river surface water | place: USA:Blue River Watershed | collected 2017-08-18
ACCTAGTTGGATTATTAATTACTCCAGCAATTGTTGCCTTTGCATTAGATAACAACGAAGGAACATCACGTTTGATTTCTTTGGTTGCAACTCTTGCAATTGTTGTTGCGTTGGTTCGTAACCGACGTGCCTCAACCGCGATTGGCTAATTAATTTGGGCACCAAGCTTGTAATCGTTGAATCCCCTGCGAAGGCGCGCAAGATCGGCTCCTTCCTAGGGGATGAATACGTTGTTGAAGCATCTGTTGGTCATATTCGCGATCTACCTCAACGCGCAGCAGATATTCCTAAAGAGTATAAAAAACTTGCTTGGGCAAAAGAGGGTGTAAATATTGACGAGGATTTCGCACCTCTATATGTAATTAATCCAGATAAAAAGGCAAAGGTTTCAGAGTTAAAAGAGTTAATGAAGGATGCCGATGAATTAATTCTGGCAACTGATGAGGACCGCGAAGGCGAAGCAATCGCCTGGCACCTAATTGAGGTTCTTCGTCCCAAGATTCCAGTTAAGCGAATGGTCTTTCATGAAATCACCAAGGAAGCAATTCAAAAAGCAGCAAAGGAAACTCGTGATTTAGATTATCGATTAGTTGATGCGCAAGAAACTCGTCGTGTTCTAGATCGTCTTTATGGTTATCGATTATCTCCAGTGCTATGGAAAAAAGTTATGCCACGTATCTCAGCAGGGCGTGTGCAATCTGTTGCTACCCGTTTAATTGTCGAGCGCGAACGCGAACGCATGGCATTTATCTCATCTGCCTGGTGGGATCTAGCTGCATCATGCGCACCAGGATTTAATGCACGACTACTTTCATTAGATGGCAAGCGAGTTGCAGCTACAAATGATTTTGACTCAAATGGTGGCATTAAAGAAAAATCTTTAGAGAACATTTTGTTATTAGATGAAGCTGGCGCCCGTGAATTAGTTCAATCTCTATCTGGCCAATCACTAACTGTTAAATCATTAGAGGAATCCCCAAGAACTGAACGCCCTAAGGCGCCATTTACAACATCAACTATGCAGCAGGATGCTGGATCTCGTTTAGGTTGGGGCGCGCAATTAACAATGCGGATTGCCCAGCGCCTATACGAAAATGGTTACATCACCTATATGCGTACCGACTCGGTAACACTTTCTGCATCTGCAATCACCGCAGCACGATCATCTGCCCAAGCACTTTATGGCAAAGAGTTTGTTCCTGCTACACCACGTGTTTATGAAGGCAAAACAAAAAATGCACAGGAAGCGCACGAAGCCATTCGTCCAGCAGGTGATGTATTTAAAACTCCTGGAGAACTCGCACCAGAGTTATCACGCGATGAGTTCGCACTCTACGATTTAATTTGGAAACGCACCGTTGCATCACAGATGTCAGATGCAAAGAAACAACAGATGCGAGTTGATTTTGATGTTAAAACTAAAAGTGGCAAGGATGCAATATTTCGCGCCAACGGATCGGTTGTCACCTTTGCTGGTTTTCTAGCAGCATATGAAGAGATTGTTGAAGATAAGGCAGATGCCGAAGATACCGATCGCAGACTACCTGTAATGTCAGTTGGCGAAAAGATTGCAGTTAACGAATACACATGTGAAGGTCATGAAACCAAGCCACCAGCTCGCTATACCGAGCCAACACTTGTTAAAAAACTAGAAGAGCTTGGTATTGGCCGTCCATCAACATTCGCATCAATTATGCAAACCATTCAAGATCGTGGATATGTCGCAAAACGTGGACGTGCATTAGTTCCTACATTTTTAGCTTTCTCAGTAACTGGTCTACTGGAACAACACTTCACCAAATTAATCGATTACGAATTCACTGCATCAATGGAAGAGGATCTAGATCGTATTGCCAATGGTGAAGAGGATCGCGTTGCCTGGCTAACTAAATTCTTCTACGGCACCGAGAAAAATCCAGGTCTAGCTGATCTATCTGCAGATCTTGGTGCAATTGATGCGCAAGCAATTAACACCATGAAGATGGGCGATGATATTGAAATCCGAGTAGGTCGCTTTGGTGCATATCTACAACAAGGACAAGGTGAAGATCGTAAGTTTGCCAATATTCCAGAGGAAATGGCACCTGATGAATTAACTCTTGCCAAAGCAATTGAACTACTTGCAAAGCCTTCAGGAGAAAGAAAACTTGGTATTGATCCAGAAACCGGCTTAGAGGTAATTGCTAAATCAGGTCGCTTTGGCGCCTACATCACCGAAGTGTTTCCGGAGGAGGTTGTTGAAGAGGGTGCAAAGAAAAAACGAAAGAAAAAAGATGCACCAAAACCAAAGACTGCATCACTACTTTCTACGATGACACTAGACACCATTGATCTTAAAGATGCACTTCGTCTTCTTTCACTTCCTCGCACACTTGGTACATATCAAAATGAACCAATCACTGTGCAAAATGGCAGGTACGGTCCATACATGAAACATGGCACCGACTCTCGAACACTTACTAGTGAAGACCAACTTTTTTCAATTGGTTTAGAGGAAGCAATTGAAATCTACAAACAACCAAAGGTTCGTCGCCGTGGTGTTGCAAAGCCACCACTAAAAGAGTTAGGAAAAGATCCAGCCACTGGTAAAGATGTAATTGTTAAAGATGGTCGCTTCGGTGTTTATGTAACTGATGGTGAAGTGAATGCAACACTTCGTCGTGGTGATGCAGTTGAACTACTTACTTTAGAACGTGCACTTGAATTACTTGCCGGCCGCCGTGCTTGGGAGCTAGAAAACCCTGGTGGCTCTGGCAAGAAAAAGAAAAAAGCATCTGCAAAAAAAACTGCACCAACTTTAACTGAGAAAACTGTTAAAGGTGCTGGGGCAAAGAAGAAAGCGAAGAAGGCTGCTACTGGCGTGGGAAATCCCGCTTAACTTCGCGGACATACCCCACAAGTAGACTTACAACATGTCGCTGCCATATCCATCCGCACCAGCACAATCTGAATCCCGCAGCGTTTTAGCAATTCCTGCATTTCGCAAACTCTGGAATGCAATGGCATTTTCATCATTTGGCGATTGGCTTGGTCTTCTTGCATCAACCGCACTAGCACAGCAACTATCTGGTGGAGATTACGCAAAAGCTAACTTTGCAATTGCCGGTGTATTCATTGTTCGACTTCTTCCTGCAGTAATTCTTGGGCCGTTTGCTGGAGTAATTGTTGATCGTATCGATCGCCGTAAACTTATGGTTGCCTGCGACATTATTAGATTTGCTCTTTATTTATCTATTCCAATTGTTGGAAATTACTTCTGGTTGTATACCGCATCGATTTTGGTTGAAACAGTTACCCTGTTTTGGTCACCAGCCAAAGAGGCCTCAGTTCCAAATCTTGTACCAAAACATAAATTAGAAAGCGCTAATCAGGTTTCACTTCTTGCTTCCTACGGCACAGCACCACTTGCTGCGATTACCTTCTCGCTCCTTGCTATTTTCTCCGGTGCAATTAATTCAGCACTCGGAAATACGACCCCAGCTTCTGCCGCTGATTTAGCACTTTACATAAACGCGCTCAGCTTTGCATTTTGTGCCTACACAGTCTGGCGGTTGCATGAGATTCCAAAAGGTGCAGCAAAGACAACAGCCAGCCAAGGAATTGGTTCATCTTTATTTGAAGGATTTAAATTTATTAAGGGCTCAAAGATTATTCGTGGCCTAATTGTTGGAATGCTTGGTGCATTCTTTGCAGCGGGTGCAGTTATTGGTTTAGCCAGAACATTTGTCGGCGATTTACAGGCGGGTGAAGCGGCTTACGGTGTTTTATTTGGCGCTGTATTTACCGGTTTAGCACTTGGTATCTCATTCGGCCCAAAGGTATTTGCACAATTTTCTCGAAGAAGATTATTTGGCGCCTCCCTTGCAATTTCAAGCTTCTTTTTAATCCTTCTTTCACTTGTTCTCAACCTAGTTCTTGCGATCTTCATTGTTATTTTGCTTGGAGCTTTTGCAGGAATTGCTTGGGTTACTGGATTCACCATGCTCGGCATGGAGGTAGAGGATGAGGTTCGTGGTCGTACCTTTGCCTTCGTACAATCACTTGTTCGCGTTTCACTAGTACTTGTTTTAGCAATTGCGCCAATAATTGCTGCAGCAATCGGCAAGCACACATTCTCCTTCAGAACTACATCCGTTACATACAACGGCGCTGCCTTCACTATGTTGGCCGCTGGATTAATTGGCTTATTTGTTGGAATTGTTTCTTACCGCCAAATGCGAGATCGGCCAAATGTTTCTCTTTGGTCAGATGTTTTATCAGCGCTACGTGGTGAGCTAGGTGCGATTACCGGAAATGTAACTAAGGGTTTGTTCATCTCATTTGAAGGCGGCGAAGGTGCTGGTAAATCAACTCAAACTAAATTATTAAAGGAGTGGTTAGAAAAACAAGGCGAAACCGTAGTATTAACTCGTGAACCTGGTGGTACAACACTTGGAAATCAAATCAGGCAAATTTTGTTAGACAACAACACCGGAGTTATTAGCCCAAGATCTGAAGCACTTATGTATGCGGCAGATCGTGCACACCATGTCTTTTCAGTAGTAAGACCCGCATTAGATCGTGGGGATGTTGTAATTACAGATCGTTATATTGATTCATCAATTGCATACCAAGGCGCAGGTCGAGTTTTGCTTCCGGCAGAGGTAGCTCGAATCTCTCGTTGGGCGACTGAATCTTTAACACCGACCCTTACAATCATTTTGGATTTACCAGCAGAGATTGGTCTTGGAAGACTGCACTCAACAGATCGCCTTGAATCAGAGCCATTGGCGTTTCATGAACGTGTACGCCAAGAGTATTTAAATATGGCACAAGTTGATCCAGAGCGGTACTTGGTAATTGATGCAAGATCAACAATTGAACAAATTCACTCAGCAATTATTGAAAGAGTTACAACAATTCCATTGTTAAAGAAAAATATTAAAAAATGAGTTCAGTATTTAACGATCTGATTGATCAAGAAACTGTAATTGCTACCCTAAAAGATGCCGTAGCCGCTTCTAAAGATTCTTCAAATAATTCACAAGAAATGACACACTCCTGGTTGTTTACAGGCCCACCAGGATCGGGCAGATCTAATGCAGCAATTGCTTTTGCAGCTGCAATTTTGTGTGACAAAGGTGGTTGCGCAACCTGTATTAACTGCACATCAGTAATTGATGGTTCACATGCAGATATTGAATTAATCCGGACCGAAGGATTATCAATAAAAGTTGATGAGGTTAGAGAGTTAATTACTAGAACCTCTTGGTCACCATCCATTGGAAATTACAGAGTAGTTGTGATTGAAGATGCTGATCGCCTAACCGAATCAGCTGCTAATGCACTGTTAAAGGTTATTGAAGAGCCAGGAGCAAGAACTATTTGGCTACTTTGCGCCCCAACTCTTACTGATGTAATTCCAACAATAAGGTCAAGATGTCGTCATTTAACTTTAAGAACTCCATCAATTTCTGCTATTGCAAAATTGTTAATTGAACGTGATGGGACAGATCCAAAGATGGCGGAGTTTTCGGCAACAGCAGCACAAGGACATATTGGTAGAGCGAAATACTTGGCGACCAACGAAGGAGCACGTAAAACAAGAGAAAAGATTCTCAATATTCCTTCTGCTCTTACCGATCTAGCCTCCGCCTTTGAAGCGGCAAATACATTGTTGGAATTAGCTAAAGAGCAAGCAAAAATAGAGTCTGAAACTCGAGATGAAGTCGAACTTATGAAATTGAAAGAATCCTACGGAACTACTGGAAGTCGATTAGCAACAGGCGGAGGTAAGGCCGTCAAAGAGTTACAAAAGGAACAAGAATTAAGGACAAAGAGATTAATACGGGATAACTTAGACCAAGCTCTTTTAGATATCGCTTTAACCTACATGGAAATTCTTACTTCAAATATGAATTTAAATAATTGGGTGGCAAACAAAGATTTACAAATTGAGATTCAACAAAAAGCAAATGAAGTTTCACCGGATTCGGCCATTCAAGCGGTATCAGCAATATTAAAAGCTAGAGAAAAATTAAATAAAAATGATTCGCAGAATCTAACTATCTCAAATATGTTTCTCCAACTTCTAAAGGCTTAAAAGATTCTTAATTTATCAACTCATTCTTGATAAGAATAATCATCATTTGGAAAAATTAAATTCCGGGTTTCAAAAATAAATTTATCGATACAGAGTTTTGAAAGTGCATGTATTCCATCTTGATTTGTAAAATTCTTAGAATTTTCCTCTTTAGAAAATAATTTGATTGACTCAAGAAAATCATCTATAACTTCAGGGACATAGCACTTAGCAAATTTGGGTCTAAAGTTTGGGTAAATCCCGAGAAGATCATGCAAAATTAACAATTGTCCGTCAACATGCGATCCGGAACCTATTCCAAGCACCGGAAAGGTCACAACTTTCTTAATTTCCTTGGCTACCGAAGGAGGCGCAGCTTCCAATAAAACAGCAAATGCGCCAGCCTGCTCAACAGCTTTTCCATCTTCAATAAGTGAAGTAAGTTCTGATCGGTTTCTTCCAATGACTCTATATCCACCTAAAGATGAAGCACTCTGTGGTGTTAAACCAATATGTCCAATAACTGGAATTCCACTTTCAACAATTGATTTAATTCTGGCGCTCATATTAATTCCACCCTCAAGCTTTACTGCGTCACAGCCAGCTTCTTTAACAAACCGCATAGCATTTCTTATTGCTTCATCATTATTAATTTCATATGAACCTTTAGGCATGTCACCAACAATAAACTTGCTTGGAGCGCCAGACCGTACGCTCTTGCAAAAATTGATCATCTCATCCATTGAAACTGGAACTGTGTTTTCATATCCCGACATAACCATCCCGCCAGAATCCCCAACCAAGATCATATCTAAATCTGTGGTCTCAAGAATTGTGGCGAATGAATAGTCATAGCAAGTTAACCAAGTAATTTTTTGGCCCTCAATTTGCATCTGCTTCAGCGTTCTAAGGTTCTTTTTCATGAATAACCTCTTTTCAAAAAGACGTGATTGTTAGGATTCTCATAAATTAAATAGTAGTCTAAGGCAGATACTTAAAGGGGATATTTTGAAAGTTGCAGGTAAATCAACTTACACAGGTGCTGAATTAATCGCTGATTTCATTAGCAAATATTTATCTCATAAAGTATTTCTGGTGACCGGCGGAGCCTGTGCGTTTATTGTGGATGCAATCGGGAAAAATGACCAACTTGAATATATATGTTTTCAGCATGAACAAAGCGCAGCAATGGCAGCGGATGCTGTATGGAGGACGACAGGCAAAGTGGGGGTTACAGTAGCCACCAGCGGTCCTGGTGCAACAAATTTGATTACAGGAATTGCATGCTCATGGTTTGATTCCACTCCAAGCTTTCATATTACCGGCCAAGTTAATGAAGAAGAAAGTCGAGAATTTAATAATAGCAATGCCAGACAAATTGGATTTCAAGAGACCGACATTGTTTCAATGGTTGCTGGGATCACAAAATGGGCGCACAAGGTTAAGTCTGCTGACGATTTAGCAAACTCTCTAGTTTATGGATTAGAACATGCTCTCAGTGGCCGCATGGGACCTGTGCTTCTTGACATACCAATGAATGTCCAAAAGATTGAAATATCAGAAGAATTAAAAAATAAAGCTTTGAATTTAAACTTAGCCAATAATTCGAGCAATAATTCGAGCAATAATTCGAACAATTTAAGTTTAGGAAAATTTCTAGAAAAATCACTAAGACCACTTATAGTCTTTGGCGCTGGACTCGGAAATTCTAATCAAGCTAAAATCGCTCAAAATTGGTGTGAAAGTTTTAAAATCCCTTACGTAACAAGCTGGGGTGGGCTGACGTTCATAGACAGGGAAAAGTCCGGGTACCTTGGCTCAATTGGTGTCTATGGAAATCGCAAAGCCAATTTCGCCGTGCAATCGGCTGACAAAATAATAGTTTTAGGAAGCAGGCTAGACAACAGGCAGAGAACAGGAAATCCAAAAGCTTTTGCACCATTTGCTCAAATTTATGTTTTTGATATCGACAAGGAAGAATTAAAAAAATTTGAAAGAGAACCAAATTATCACTGCTATGAATTTGATTTAAGGGATTTTCCAAAATTAATTCAGGATGAACTCAGATCTTCAGAACATCAACAATGGACAAACGAGTTAAATGACACAAATTTAGAAAATGGATTCAGGTTTTCTACACAGGGACATGAACTAAATCCTTATGAAACCGTGCGAATAATACAGAATAAATTCGAACAAAACGCGATTGTTGTTTCAGATTGCGGGGCCAATCTGTGCTGGGTATACCAATCTTTTAAGCCAACTAATGCATTTTTATTTACCGCAGGAGGGAATTCTCCGATGGGGTACAGCCTACCTGCCGCGATTGGTTCACAATTAATGAATCCAAATAAGCAAGTTGTTTGTTTCATCGGAGACGGTGGCTTGCAAATGAATTTACAAGAATTGCAAACTGTTGTTCACTATAAATTACCAATTCAAATAATTATACAAAATAACAACGGTTATGGCATCATAAAACAATTTCAGGACACTAATTTTAACAGCAGATATTTTGCTTCAGGAGAAGGTTACTCTTCCCCAAACTTTCAGGGAATCGCAAATGCCTATGGCATCCCTTACTTTAGAATCTCATCTATGGCCGAGGTAAATGAATTGAGACTACAAAAAGATTCATACGCTATCTTTGATTTGATTCATCCTCAAAATGCTTTAATTACTCCAAAAACAGAGAATGATCATTTTATTCACGATCAATTTCCGTACATTAACGATGGATCTATCAAAAAAATTCCATACAATTACCCAACCAAACCGTCATTGCTAAAATAAGACAAACTGATGTTCATAGACGAAGATCGCACCAGATTTGGAAACAGTTTCAATTCTAATCTCGTTAGTTTTATCGATTTAGGTATGAGAAAGTACATAAGAAAACAATTTACTTTTATTTATAAATCAGGTTTTTTACCGACAGTATCCAAAAGATGAAAGCCCTTGTTACGGGCGGCGCTGGCTACATCGGAAGTATTATAGTCGCCAAACTGATTGAAATGGGACACCAAGTTACCGTAATTGATAATTTATCCACCGGTCACAAAGAATCAATACACCCAAAAACTAAATTCATAGAAGGAGATATTTTAAACCAAAACGATTTGAATAAATCTATTGTCGATTGTGACGTTGTGTTTCATTTTGCAGCAAAAACCCTCGTCGAAGAATCTGTAAGATTGCCAGATTTTTACCATTCAATAAATGTGACCGGTACTCGTAACGTATTAAACTCAATGGTTGAAGCAAAAGTAAAAAAAATAATTTTTGCATCAACTTGTGCCGTTTATAAAGCTAAAGATCTGCCGATTAATGAAAACGATACGCTCGGGCCAACCAGCCCATACGGAGAAACAAAATTATTAGCGGATAAACTGATTCAACAGTACTGTCAAGAAAAAGAAATCGGGGGATTTAGTTTTAGATTTTTTAACGCCGCCGGTGCGTTCTATACAAAAGAGGCAGGATGGCTTGTAGAAAACCACAATCCTGAAACACATTTAATTCCAAATCTATTGGCAAGTTCAGCTGAAAAAAGTTTCAAACTGTATGGAAAGAATTGGGATACTAGCGATGGTACTTGTATTAGAGATTATGTACACGTAGCAGATTTAGCAGATATTTGCGTTAATTCTGTTGCAAAAATCAATATTAATAAGCATGATGTATTTAACTTAGGAAATTCAGTAGGCGTATCAGTACAAAAAGTAATTGAAGAGTTTGAAATAATTTCCGAGAGAAAACTAAATATAGAGGTAATGGATCAAAGACCTGGCGACGCCAAAATCTTGGTCGCAGATTCAAAAAAAGCAAAAGAAATTTTGAATTGGGCACCGCGAAACAATTTGTCTAAAATCATTAAATCAATACTTAAAATACAAATTTAATGTTTACAACTCTAGTAGTTCACTACACACCGCTCAAAAATAGATACATATATCTTTCAAAAGTTTTAGGCGCAATGTTCCCTTTAAGATTTATAACCGAGAGCAATATAGAGTTAAAGAATCAAGAATTTGCACACAGCAAAAATGTCTTTGGGCTTAGCCCGGTAAGATACGGTTTTAATCTTGGAGTAAATTCACGAGCATTAACTAGTTCGAGGAAAAAAGCAACGATCGAAGGTTTTCGCCTTCTATTTATCGGATTACTGTTGCCGAATAAAAAACATATCCTGTTTGGTTCTATCCCCAAATTTGTTAGGATGGCTGATAATCAATTGGAATTGATTATGATGCACATGAATGCTATCAAAGCCGGATTAGATTCAAATTCGCCCTGGATTCTTATACTCGAAGATGATGCTCGGAAATCAGAAAAAATAAATTTTGACATAGAATTAATTTGCGAAATGTATAAAAAAGAAAAAATCATTCTTATAAATTTAAATTCTGGGGCCAACATGCACCATACACAAAGTGACCCAAAACCTAATCAATTTGGAATTTACCGCGTACGTCCAATTGGAGTCCGTTGTACAACTAGTTATTTAATAAATCGTGAAACAGCAAAAAAATTGCTGAATCTGTTCAATCACTACAAACCGCAAGATTGGTTACCGATAGATGTTCAAATTCAGATTGCAGTGCAAAAATTAAAGGGAAAAACTTATTGGCAAGATCCCCCAATTTTTAGCCAAGGATCGGAAGATGGGACGTATTTAAGTAACTTACGGTAATGAAGTAAACTTCTCGAACAATTTACGAAAATGTGAGATTTTTGAAAAATCAAATTCTCTTAATCTTGATAATAAAATATTAATTTCCCCATCACTATAATTATTTAAATGTCTTAACAAAAGTTTCGCTGAGAACGGAGTTATTCCCGAAATTGAATTTGTCCAATTTGTATTTTCTGAAGGATCTAAACTATTTTTAGCTAAAATTACGGGAATCGCTCCACAAATTAGTGCTTCTGTATATCGATGATTTGAATTGTTGAAAGAACCAGGTGGAATTAATATAAACTTACTACTAAGTAATTGATTAACATAAGTCGAATCCCCTATATGGCTTGTCCCTCTAAACCCTTCGGTAAAATCTGGCGGTTCATTCATATACTTTTCTGCTGCCTTGATTACAAGAGCCCTGCGACGATTGGTCGTTTGGCCACTAAATGACAAAAAATTAGATCTGTATTCAGCGGCTCTGCTAACGTTCAAAAAATCTTCAGACAATAACGAGTAATCTGATTCAAACTTATATTCTAGAGCAAGTTTAAAGGCAAAATTATTACTATAACCTTGTGGTAGATAAGAATTCGGGTAATCAATTTTGATCTCGCTAAATTTTTTTGATAAATACAAAGAATTTCTAAAGTCTCTATAAATAGAGTCAGGATAAGGTAATTTTTGAAAGCCTAAATCAATCATATGACCTAAAGTGGTTTTTACTAACGTGAATGGATTAATTTTTGTAGGTTTATTGTAAACAAACACATGACGGAGAGACGGACAACCATTTAAACAATTGAATATAAGTGGTTCATACGTTTCGTTGCCAAGCAGCATAAAAACCACAGAATCCTTGTTTCTTTTTTGCAGGAATTCCAACCAATATTGTGGGTTATTCGAGGCTATTACAGGATTAGCGACATTTTCTAGTACTTTATAATCAGAATTCGTAATGATATTTACTTTTAATTCACGTCGGAAAAATTCTCTTTCAGTTATATCACTCAGTTCAGTATAAATATTTTTCATCATTTTATGTGGAAAATTTTAACCTGTAAATTTTGAAACTAAAGGACTAAAAACACATAAATACCATTTAATTATCAAATAGCTCACGGAATCCTATTTCTCTTTTTATTTTTGGAACCCAACCTAGTACTTCAAGAATGCCGGGGGATCTAACCTGATTCCTTGTGTCTGAATAAGGTCCATATTTAATCAAGCCCTTCCTCCCGGAGATATCTTCAAGAAGATCCAAAGAATTTTTCAATGTTGGAGATTCGAGAGTAGCAACATTAGCCGAACCTATAAATCCCTTTTCCATTAACAATATAATCCCATCTGTTGCATCTTTAATATGTGTAAAATTAAAGAGTTGATCGCACTTCCCAACCCTTAATTGCTTATTTAACTTAAGTGCGCTTACAGTTTTGGTTAATATCCAATCCCTAGGATCGCCGACACCATAGACAGATAACAAACGAGCCCAAATAAATTGTTCGGTAGATTCTGATAGATTGTTATAAGTTGCAAGCTTCGCTTCTGAATAGTAACTTTGAGGTTCAAACTCTTCATCATCCGTCCATGGTTTAGAGTTGTTTCTAAGTTCATCTTGTGAACCAATTCCAATTATTCTTTTGAGATTTATTTCTTGAGCTACCCTAGATATGTTTTCACTAATTATCACGTTTAGATTTTGTAGTTCAAAATTTTCGCGGTTACTTCTAGAGCCAGAGGTCCAAGCCGCATGTATTAATACATCAATTTTCAAAAATGATTCTTTCATAGATTTAGTATCTGAGTAATTCAATTTAATTTGTAATTTATTTTTTGGATTAGTTGTGAATTCATGTACCGAATAGCCTTTATGTCGTAATTCTTTGACTAAATATTGACCAAGGAATCCATTGGAGCCAGTAACCCCGATTGTTAGATCTCTAACCACAAAGGATTTCCAGTTTCAAGAAGTTTTTCAAGATCTAACTTTTCTCGCAACGTATCAACTGGGGCCCAAAATCCTTGGTGCATATAAGCCATCAATTCTCTCTCTCTCGTGAGTAGCATTAACGGCGAAGCTTCGAGAGGATCTTGGTCACCAGAAATATAATTAACAATTTCTCGATTTAAAACAAAAAAACCACCATTAATCCAACCTTCTTCAGACTGTAGTTTTTCTCCAAATTTTGTGACTAACCCATTTTCTATGGACAATCTACCAAATCTAGCTGGTGGTCTAACCGCTGTTACCGTAGCGATTTTTTTGTGAGCGAAATGAAAGTCTAGAATTCTCTTTACAGGAATATTTCCTAGCCCATCCCCGTATGTTGCACACAGAGTTTCATCTGGCACCGAATCAAACACTCTTTTAATTCTGCCGCCCGTTTGTGTGTTTTCACCGGTATCTAAGCATGTGACTTGATACTTGTTATAAGAATCAAAGTATTCATGAATTATTTCACCCTTATACCCAGTTGCGACAATGAACTCATTTATTCCTGAGCTCGCATATATATTCATAATATGTTCTAAAAGCGTTAATTGACCAATTTTTATCATTGGCTTTGGTTTATCATGAGTTTCTTCTGCAAATCTAGTACCAAGCCCACCGGCTAAAATAATAGCTCTCATCTTTACTCTAAAATAATTTGTCTAATTGAACTGACAACGAAATCAAGCATTTCTATGGTTAAACCTGGCCAAACCCCAATCCAAAATGTGTCATTTAGAATTATGTCTGTATTAACCAGCTCTTCCGATACCCGTCTTGGTGTATTTTTGAAAGCTGGTTGTTTAAGTAAATTGCCTCCAAAAAGCAACCTAGTTCCAATATTTTTTTCATTTAACTCTGCAACTATTTGATTTCTTGTAACCTTACATTCAGGTTTTACTGTTATCGCAAACCCGAACCATGAAGGATCACTATTTGCAGTTTTTTCTGGAAGCAAAAGTAAATTCTCTAAATCTGACAAGTTTTCTCGCAAGTAATTCCAATTGAACCGTCGTTTCTCAATAAATGAATTTAATTTCTCAAGTTGAGCTAGGCCAATTGCTGCTTGTATGTCTCCGGACTTTAGGTTGTACCCTAAATGTGAATAGGTATATTTATGGTCATACCCCTCAGGAAGTTCTCCAAGTTTCCAGTCAAACCTTTTTAAGCAAGTGTTATCGCATCCAGGGGCACACCAGCAATCTCTACCCCAGTCCCTAAATGATTCGATAATTGGCTTTAGCATTGCTCTTTTTGTTGTAACTGCTCCGCCTTCTCCAGTTGTAATGTGGTGTGCGGGGTAAAAGCTAAATGTGGAAATATCACCAAAACTCCCAATAAGTTGATCGTTATAGGTTCCTCCAAGCGCATCACAGCTATCTTCAATTACCCATAAATTGTGTCGTTTTGCGATATCAGTTACGAAATCTAAGTTAAAGGGATTACCTAGAGTATGCGCCATCATTATTGCGCGTGTTTTGTTTGAAATTGCTTTTTCAATACTTTCCGGTTTGGGAACATAAGTTGCCAGATCAACATCCACATAAACTGGAATCAAATTATTCTGTAAAATAGGCGTTACGGTAGTTGGAAAACCAGCGGCGACCGTGATTACTTCATCTTGTGGTTTCAAAGCACGATCGCCTAATTTATCGCTCGTCAAAGCACTCATCGCAATTAAATTGGCTGATGAACCAGAGTTCACCATAAACGCGTGCCGCATATTTACTCTTTTAGCAAAACTACGTTCGAATTCCTCAGTAAACGGACCTGCTGTAAGCCAGAAATCCAGAGAGGCTTTAATGGCAGAAATAATTTCTGATTCATCAAAAACTTTTCCGGTTACTGGCACTGCCGATGTGCCAGGAATAAAACTCTTAGGCGAATGTTTTGATCGCATGGCGTCTAAAGCCAACTCCGCAATGGAATCTTCGTTCAGTTCAGGATTCACCACGGTAATCTATCTCGATTTCAAGTAAAATATCGAAAAGGGTAGGGTTTGCAGGTGATTATCGATCCATTTTTGCACATAAAGAAATCCGATAAACCAGTCCTAATTACTGGTCATACAGGGTTTAAAGGTACTTGGTTGACTTTATTGCTAGAAAATCTGGGAGTTGAAGTAGTCGGATATTCACTTGAGGCCGAGAAAAATACATTGTTTGACAGACTCAACCGACGAGGAAAAATCAATGAAAATTTTTCCGATATTCGCGACTTTGATATCCTAGAAAAGTTCATCAACAATGTGCAACCAGAAGTCATTTTTCATCTAGCCGCTCAGCCACTTGTACTGGATTCATATTCTAATCCTCGCGAAACTTTCGATATAAACATGATGGGAACGGTTAATCTGTTAGAAGTTACAAGAAAAGTTGAATCAGTAAAAACAGTTTTAGTATCTACTACTGATAAAGTATACAAAAATATAGAAAACAAAAATAAATTTGTTGAAGGTGACCCACTGCTTGGAAAAGATCCATATAGCGCAAGCAAAGTTGGCGTAGAGAATATTATTCTTGCGTATCAGCAATTTTCAAAAATATCAGATTCTCCAAAAGTTACGGCACTACGTTCTGGAAACGTAATCGGAGGTGGCGATGTATCGCGAAACCGGCTTATTCCAGATTTAATTAAAAGTTTTAGCAATGATGCGGTTGCAATGATTCGCAACCCGAATAGCACACGCCCCTGGCAACACGCTCTTGATCCATTAACTGGCTATGCTTTGGCAGCAAATGCAATTCTCGGTGGTAAAGAAATTAATTCGATAAACTTTGGGCCAAATGGGTACGCTCTCTCCGTTAAAGAGGTTGCAGTTATAGCCAAATCAACTTGGGGTGCAGGAGCTGAATTTAAGGTTGAGGCAAAAAATGATCAGTTGGAAGCTAAAAATTTAGAATTAGACTCGTCATTAGCTACTAAAGAATTGAATTGGAAACCCAAGTGGTCTCAAGAAAACGCAGTCATTGAATCTGTTTCATGGTGGAAATCAGTGCTACTGGAAAACATCCCCCCTTTAGATCGTTGCAATCAAGAAATCAAGTTTTGCTTAGAGTCAAAATGAATAATCCTAAGAAGAGCAAATTTGTAGTGATAAATTCCTTTCGAATTTTATCAAGCAAAGATCGAATCAAGTCCTTAATTTTAGCTGGAATTCAAATTTCACTCAGCTTGCTGGATTTAATAGGTGTGGCAGTTTTTGGATTATTAGGTGCATTGGCAGTTAATGGTTCAGCTTCTCGAGAGCCCGGAAACAGAGTTCAAAAAGTTCTAGAATTATTAATGATTGAAAATCTAAGCCTTCAGCAACAAGCATTTATTTTAGGGATTCTTGCAGGTTCTTTATTAGTCTTAAAAACTGTTTTGTCAATTTTTTTAACTCGCCGCACTATGTTTTTTTTGAGCAGGCGAGGAGCATTAGTCACTAAACAGCTTATCAACAAACTACTTTCACAATCTTTACAAGAAGTAAATAGTCGATCTTTACAAGTGAATGTCTATTCACTTACGGGTGGGGTAAACAATTTAACAACCGGGATAATTGGTTCAAGTATTTCAATTTTGTCAGATCTATCCTTGTTAATAGTGATGATCGTGGGACTTTTTTTTGTTGATTCTGTAATGGCAATTAGCACGTTGATTTTCTTCGGGTTGGTTGCGCTTATTCTTTACAAGGCTATGAATAATCGATCCCAAAAACTCGGAAAGCGAAGAGCTAATTTTTCAATCAACAGCACCGAATTAATTCAAGAGGTAATCACTTCATACAGAGAATCAATAGTTGGCGGAAAGCGTCCTTATTACATAGATCAGATTGGTACACATCAGTTCGAACTTGCAAAAGTAAACTCTGAAATTGGATTTTTACCTAACGTAAGTAAATATGTATTAGAAGTTACAGTTGTTATCGGAACCTTGTTTGTCAGTGCATTACAATTCCTGCGTACTGATGCGGCGCATGCAATAGCTGTCTTATCCATTTTCTTGGCATCAAGCACCAGAATTGCTCCGGCAATCTTAAGAATTCAACAGAGTGCAATTAGCATAAAAACTACAGCAGGTAGTTGTGGTCCAACTTTTGAATTAATCGATTCTTTATCCGATGTTGATGTAAGAAATTTTGATATTCCTAAGTTCACGATAAATCACGGTAATTTCAATCCCTCCATTAAGTGGAAAAATGTAACTTTTAACTACACAAATAGTAAGACTCCAGCGATTACAGAGTTGACTTCAGAAATATCCAAAGGTGAAATTGTTGCTGTTGTAGGCAGGTCAGGTGCTGGTAAAACCACACTTGTAGATTTAATGTTAGGAGTTTTAAATCCCACTAAAGGTGAAGTCGAAATAAATGGTACAAATCCAATTAATGCCATTGAAAACTACCCTGGTGCTATTGCTTACGTTCCGCAAGATATACAAATTTTTAATGGAACCATAAGAAGTAACATATGCGCTGGATATAACCCAGATGAAATCTCAGATGACCTTATTTGGATAGCGTTAGAAAAAACTCAATTAAAGGATTTTGTTCAATCACTACCAAACCAGCTCGATGAGTACATTGGCGACAAGGGTTCTAAATTGAGTGGTGGCCAAAAACAGAGACTCGGAATTGCACGTGCGCTAATTACTAATCCACGCATATTGGTTTTCGATGAAGCTACAAGTGCGCTAGACAGCAAAACGGAACAGGAAATCACGACATCAATTAGTAGTTTAAGAGGCACAGTAACAATCGTGATTATCGCTCATAGATTAAGTTCAGTCATTTCGGCAGATAAGGTTTTGTATTTAGATGCAGGAATACTTAAAGCGAGCGGTACCTTTTCTGAGGTCAGAAAATTAATTCCTGATTTTGAAGAACAGGCCCGATTGATGGGTTTGTAAAACTTTAATATGAGGAAGCTTTATTCAATTATTTGAAATCACGAGTATGATAAGTTCATGAAAATATTGGTGACGGGTGGGGCTGGATTTTTAGGTTCATATCTTTGCGAATCCCTCTTAAGAGAAAATCATGAAGTTTTATGTGTTGATAACTTAGTGACTGGATCCAAGACCAATATAGAACATTTACAAAATAACCCAAAATTTGAATTCTTAAGGCATGACATAACCTTTCCTCTTTACGTTGAAATAGATGGCATATTGAATTTTGCCTGCCCTGCTTCACCAGTGAAGTACCAGCATGATCCTGTTCAAACCATGAAAACTAGCGTCATTGGTGCAATAAATATGCTTGGTTTGGCTAAAAGAAATAAAGCGAGAATATTACAAGCATCAACATCTGAAATTTATGGAGATCCTAAAATTTCGCCCCAAACAGAAGAGTATTGGGGCAATGTTAATTCGATTGGTATCCGTGCTTGCTATGACGAAGGTAAACGGGCAGCAGAAACATTATTTACAGATTATCGCAGGCAGTACTCTCTCGACACAAGAATTGTAAGGATTTTTAACACTTTTGGACCGCGCATGTCTGAGACGGATGGAAGAGTTGTCAGCAATTTTATATCTCAGGCTTTGAGAAATGAGGACATAACAATTTATGGAACTGGCAACCAAACCAGAAGCTTTTGTTACGTAGATGATCTAATTTCGGGAATATTGAATCTGTTTTTTTCAGAAAACCCAAACCAACCAATAAATTTAGGAAACCCAGATCAAATCTCGATGAATCAATTAGCCAACGAAATTATTAAATTAACAAAATCAGAAAGCAAAATTGTAAATAAACCACTTCCACAAGACGACCCAGTAGATCGGCTTCCAGATATTTCCAAAGCTAATCAAATATTAAAATGGTATCCAAAAATTAATCGAGAAGAAGGACTTAAAAGAACTATAGAATATTTCAAGAAACAAGTTTAATGATTTCAGTTGTAATCCCAACACGTAATCGGAGTGAATTGTTAATTGGGTGCCTGAACGCGATATTGAGTAATTCAATTAAACCCTTCCAAATTATAGTTATTGATTCATCTGATTTGGATAAAAGAAAAAAAATTGCCTATATTTCAAATACTATTAAGCACGAATTTACAGAGATAAAATCTGCAGCCAAACAAAGAAATATTGGATTGAGCAAGGTTGATCCTAATTCAAAATACATTGCATTTATTGATGACGATGTTCTCATACCTGAAAATTACTTTGCCAAATTAATCTCTTCTATGGAGAAGTTCGGATTATGCGGTATATCAGGCCTTGCAATAAATACTGAAAAAAAATCTATACACAAACCTAAGGGTAAAGTAAAGAAAATATTTTCACGATTTTTTTTATTGGATTCAAATTTAGATGGTGTTTTACTCAAAAGCGGCATTAATATTTCTGTTAAGGAGAAAAGTTCCATTCCAGTGGAATCAGAATGGTTAATCGGATGTTCGATTTGGGATTATTCAATAATTAAAGATTTAAGATTTGAAGAGGATTTCTATGGCCAGTCACTGGGGGAAGATGTGATTTTTTCTTTAAGAGCATCCAAACGAGGGAAAATTGCTGTGGACACAAACGTAGTTCTAAACCACTTAGAATCACCGGTATTACGACCAAATGACGAAACGTTCATGTACATGTGGATAAAAAATAGAATGCGTATTATAAGCGAAATGCAATCTGGAAATTTAAAATATTTAGCTTATCACTGGGCTAATTTCGGAAAACTGCTTCAAGTGATTTTTACCTCAAATCCAAATAAGTTGCGGAAAATTAATGGGTTTTTTTATGGATATAAGGATCTTTTATTAGGAAAAAATGAAGATTAGATTAATCGGACATTCAAAAGAGGCTGTTATGCAAGTTGGCCCACAGGGACCCTGGTTTGATTTCAAGAAAACTTTACTAAGTTTCTCAAATACTATTGCTGAAAAAAATTTTGGAGAACAAATTGATGCATTAGTAGCTAACAGTCATTCTCAACTTGGAATTAAAGAGTGCGATTCAAATAATGTGCCTAAAACCAGAAGAATACTAATTTTATGGGAACCAAAAATCGTTGTTCCTAGGACTTATTCATCAAAAATATTGAATAATTATGGAAAGATTTTTGCACCTTCAGTAGACTGGGCAGAGAATCTAGGTGCAGAAAAATTCTTATGGCCTCAACTCGATTTGAAAAATAATAAACCAGATTTTTCTAATTGGGAGTTAAGAAAAAATAAAGCATCAATAGTTTTAGCAAACAAATTTTCTGCTAGCCGAGGAGAGCTATATAGCCTCCGTCGTCAAATCGCATATAAAACTCAAGATCAAGAACTATTGGATTTATATGGAAGCAAATGGAACCTAGGCCCTATATACGACTTTAGACATTACCTTGGAAATCTAACACGCACCCCATTGAATAAAATTAGTATTTCGTCTTCTAGATATTTAATGAGAAAGTTTAGAAATTTTAAAGGTCTAAGCAATGATAAATTCAAAACTATGGGAAGTTATACAATTAGTGTGGTCATCGAAAACTCAGCAGATTATATAAGCGAAAAATTATTTGATTCGGTCTCGAGCGGTGCTATTACCCTTTATGTAGGTCCAAAAATAGCAAAATATGGGATTGATGAGAATTCAGTAATTCAATGTGAACCGAATGCAAATAAAATTATAGAAAAAATTAAAGAAATACAGTCTCTTTCAGCCAAAGAACAATTAGAGATTGCTAAATTTCAATATTTTTCTCTCTTAAATTCATCTTCATCTTGGGAATGTCACGCCGTACTTAAGGACTTGGCTGTAAAAGTAAATCATTATCTTCTCTCGACTAAGGAAAATGCCGCATGACTTTTCAATCAAAAAGAAAAATACTTACCATAGCGATTTTAACATTCAACCGCGAAAATATGCTGGAAGAACTATTCCAGAGTTTAATTTCTAACAATACTAAAACATTGAACAAGATTGAAGTATTGGTTTTAGATAACGGTTCTGTGGACCAAACTTCCAGAATTATTGAAAAATACTCGAGCAAATTTGATATCAAGCAGCAAAGAAAAGATATAAATATAAGAGGTTCAATCAGGTACAAAGAATTAATCGAATTATCTAACGGCGAATTTACTATTTTGCCAGGTGATGATGACATATTTATCGAAGGAATATTTGATAAAATAATATCTATACTAGAAGAAACCCCACATGACGTATCCTTAGTTGCGGCAGCTGCCCAAGTAATTGATCAAACGAAAAATAAATTGAGGATTGAATACGTACCAAAAACATTTGACAATAAGTCACAAGAAATTGCAGAGTTATTTGAAAAAAGTATTTATTGGCTACCTGCTACTTTTATAAGAACTTCAGCAATTAGTAACTTAAAAGCACCCAATTCTTTAACAGCATTTGATTGGTATTTATGGATAACTGCAGCAATAAAGGGTAAGACGAAAACATTAAATCTAGAAGTAATTAAATATCGTCAGCATCTAGAAAAGGAACAGAATTCATTTTTGCAAAACAATTGGGACATTGATGAGCTAATCATGTTTATTTTTGCCATCCAACAGGGAGCAATCCATGATTGGATTAGCTCAACTTCAGATTCAGAATTACAAATTTTTATTGACCATCTCAATAAAATAACAAGTGAAAACCAACCTAGAACTATTTCTACAATAAAATACATTATATTATTTCAAGAAATATCTAAGTATTCTAAATTTGAGAAATCAATCAAACATTTCAAAATAAAATATTTAAATTCAATTGATCCAAGGTTTTTGCAAGCGATCCTGGGTTACACACTAGACTGGCAGATTTTTAAAGATCCTTTTAAGAATGCAGGATTTACCTTTGAAATCGATTCTCAGGATCCTGGATTTAGAGACGGAGTTTATGTCCAGAAAACCGAAAGTAAATTTCAATTAAGGATCTTTTCACACGGTAAGAAGATTTTCGAAGGGATTCTGAGTGAGAGTGAATTGCTTTATAAAATTTCGGACTATTACAATGAAATAATGCGGGATATTCGGAGTTCAGAAGTTAATAATCAAATCACAAAATTTGAATGGAGAGCAGTGAACGCGATTCGAAAGATCAAGAAATTGCGTTATGGAAGAACTATAAAACTCAGAAAGAAGAATTAATAATTTAATGAATAATGTGACGTTGCTGCTTCCGGTAAAAAATGGATCAAAATTTCTATTAGCATCTCTTGCTAATCTTATTGAAATCGCTGAAGCTCAAGATGAGATTTTAATCGTCAATGATTTTTCTACAGATGATTCTTTAGATTTAATTCAAAAATATCAAGTTAAGGATCAAAGAATACGAGTCATTAATAATGTAAATGCAGGTTTAGTAAATGCATTAAATACTGGGATCAAAGAATCAATTAATAATTGGATTGCTCGTTGCGATGTGGATGATATATATGACGCCAATAGAATCGTTATTCAAAAAAAGGCCATAAATAATGGAATAGCAGGAATCTTTACAGATTATGAATTTTTTGCTGATGGAGAAAAGTCACTCGGAATTATGCCAAGCGCTATGAATTCTGAGTCTGTTTCAGTTTCTTTATCCAAAAGTCAGCGGACTGCACACCCGTCGATAATGTATTCAAAGGAGGCTGTGTTGAGCGCCGGAGGCTATAGAGAAGAAGATTTTCCAGCAGAGGATCTTTCGCTCTGGCTTCGAATGAGCAAGGAAGGGAAGTTAATATCAATCCCTAAAGTTCTTTTGAACTATCGATTAACGCCAAAGTCTGTTTCAATGCAAAAACGTGCATTAATTCAAGAGAAAACAAGAAATCTTCTGTCAACAATTGGCATTAATACCAAAGATTTTTCATACACATCTTCAAATCTGGAATCTATTTTGGACAATTA
>JACCDW011157834.1_pt1 | contig 22559 bp, 19 predicted proteins | sample 7449781 | NCBI WGS metagenome assembly JACCDW01 (sample SAMN15323449, study PRJNA562643) | freshwater metagenome | isolation source: river surface water | place: USA:Blue River Watershed | collected 2017-08-18
CTTGAAACACACGGCCTTCGATGTCCAAGCCCAAATGACGGCGAATGGGGCTGCGTGCGCCATCGGCCACCACCAGCCAGTCGGCCTCGATGTCGAAACTGCCGTCGGGCGTTTCCACCGTCAAGGTGGCGTGGTCGCCCTCGCGGGTCACAGCAGTCACTTTGTGCTGCCAGCGGATGTCGGCCCCCAGCGCCAAAGCGCGGGCGATCAGCATCTCCTCGACGTGGTACTGCTGGAGGTTGATCATGCCGGGGCGCTTGTGGCCTGCGTCAGGCACCAGGTTGAACTGGTAGACCTCGTCTTCTTCCAAAAAGGTGCGGCCGATGTTCCAGCTCACGCCCATGTCGCAAGCCTGCTCGGCAATGCCCAGCCGATCCAGAATTTCGAGCGATCGTTTGGCGTAGCACACCGCCCGCGAGCCGACTGACACCGTCTTGTCGTCGTCGAGCACCAGCACGTCCAAGCCCTGCAGACGAGCGTCGATGGCAGCGGCCAGGCCCACCGGCCCGGCCCCAATGACGATCAGCGGCTTGCGCTGCGGCGGCATCGACCTCAGGTCGGTGGGTGATTTGTACGGATAAATCGGGTTGATGTAAGCGCCCACGGGCAATCTCCGGCCATGAAAATGCACTCTTGGGTGCGACAGCCGATAATTTACTATAGATAAATCAGTTTACCTATCCGTAATTGACTAAGCTGAAGGGCTATTGCCGATGAGCGAGAAACCAAAGCACGCCGGTACAAAGTGAGAAGTGACGCTATGCTCAGGACTTGTCTTTTGTATGACAAGCTTATGACCCACCACTTTTCCCCCGTGACCAGCGGTGCCCGGCTTTCTGACCAGGTCGCCGAGCAACTGGCCACTGAAATCAAGCAAGGCCGTCTGATGCCCGGCGACAAATTGCCCACCGAGGCCCGTCTGGTTGCGCAATTTGAAGTCAGCCGAACCGTGGTGCGGGAAGCGGTCTCGCGCCTCAAGTCTCTGGGCTTGGTGGATTCGCGGCAAGGCAGCGGTGTGTTTGTGAACCAGCAACTGCCCTTTGCGCCGCTGAACTTCGAGGCCAGGCATGCGGCCTCTCAAGAAGCCGTGATCCAGATGGTCGAGGTGCGCCGCGCGCTGGAAGCCGAGGTCGCCGCACTGGCAGCACAACGGCGAAGCGCACAGGACATTCGTGCGCTCAAGCACGCAGTCAAAGCCCTGGACACGGCCGTGCAAGCGGGCGGAAACGGCGTGGCGGAAGACGTGAGATTTCACCGCGCCATTGCCGATGCCACGCGCAACCCTTTCCTGATTCAAACACTGGAATACCTGGGCCAGTTTTTACACGGTGCCACACAAGTGACCCGGGCCAACGAAGCCAGGCGCATGGACTTTGCCGCCGAGGTGCAAACCGAGCACCACGCCATTTTGCAAGCCGTAGAGGCTGGTGACGCCGATGCCGCTCGGCAAGCGGCGGCCACCCACATGGGCAATGCCATCGTGCGCATTCAGCGTGCGCCACCCGACTTTTGGCAACAGGAAGGTGAACGTCTGGCGCAACCGCTGGTCAAAGGCCTGCGAGTTTGAAAGCACGCCCCCGACCTGAAGCGCATCATTCGGCTTTGATGTTGGCCGCCTTGACCACCGCAGCGTAGCGTGACAGGTCACGCGCCATGTCGCGGCCAAATTTTTCTGGGCCACCCGGACTGGCGCTGATGCCCAGTGTGTTCAAACGCTCGCGCACGACGGGGTCATTCAACACCACATTCAACTCGGTGTTGAGTTTGTCCACAATGGCTCGGGGCGTTTTGGCTGGGGCCAACAAGCCCACCCAGGAGTTGATGTCGAAATCGGGCACACCAGCCTCGATGAATGTCGGCACATCAGGCATGGAGGGGGCTCGCTGTGCGCTGGACACCGCTACTGCGTGCAACTTGCCCGCCTTGACGTGTGAAATCGCACCCGCCACAGCGGTGTAGACCAGTGGGATGGTGCCGCCCAGCAAATCGGTCATGGCCTGTCCACCGCCTTTGTAGGGGATGTGCGTCAGGTTGGCCCCCGTGCGCTGCTTGAGCAATTCACCCGCAATGTGCGGTGTGCCGCCTGTGCCGGACGTGCCATAAGACAAGCCACCCGACTGGGTTTTGGACAAGGCGATCACTTCTTTCAGCGACTTGGCCGGCACGCCCGGGTGCGACACCAAAATCAAAATGGCGTCGCCAATTTTGCCGATCGGTGCAAAGTCTTTGGCGGTGTCAAAACCCACTTTGGGAAAGACGTGCGGGTTGATGACCAAAGTGCCATCAAAGCCCAAGAGCAAGGTGTAGCCATCGGGCTCGGCAGCGGCCACCATTTGCGTGCCGATGTTGCCCGAGGCCCCCGGCTTGTTGTCCACAATCACCTGCTGGCCCAAACGCTTGGACAGCTGCTCAGCGATGAGTCGACCACTGGTGTCGGTCACGCCACCCGTAGCAAAAGGCACCACCAGGCGAATCGGTTTGGCGGGGTAGGCCGCTTGCGCAGCGGCCGTGCTGGCGCTCAACGCCAAACCGCCGCAAGCGGCAGCCATCAAACCCGTGCTCAGCGCGGCTTTGAGCCATTGGCGGCGGGGTGTTGGGGTCTTATGGGTCATCGTTGTCTCCTAATGGTTTCAGGGGGAAATCAATCGGTCTCGGCGTAGCGCTTTTCAAAAGCCCACACGTCTTCAAAACCCATGAGTTTGGTCAAGTCGGCGAAGTCGTACAAAGGCGTGCTGCCTTTGGCCGAAGAGCCGGTGTCTTTGAACTGTTGGTAGACCTGCGTCATGGCTTGCACACCCGCCAACAAAGCAGTCACGGGGAAGATGGCGATCTTGTAGCCCAGCGCCTCCAACTCGGGCTTCGTCAACACCGGGGTGCGGCCTTTCTCGACCATGTTGGCCACCAGTGGTACGTCAAAGCTTTGGCCGATGCGGCGCATCTCTTCTTCGGACTCGGGCGACTCGACAAACAAAATGTCAGCCCCCGCCTTGGCATAAGCCTCGGCCCGGCGCAGCGCCTCATCAAGGCCCAAGGTCGTGCGAGCGTCGGTGCGAGCGATGATCAAGAAGTCTTTGGAGTCACGCGAATCGACGGCCACCTGAATCTTGCGCACCATGTCGGCCATGGGGATGACGCGACGGCCCGGTGTGTGGCCGCACTTTTTCGGGAACTCTTGGTCTTCGAGCTGGATGGCGCAAGCGCCAGCCGCTTCGTAGCCCCGGATGGTGTGGCGCATGTTGAGCAGCCCGCCGTAACCCGTGTCGGCGTCGGCAATCAAGGGCGTGCGGGCCATGCCGGCCATGGCCGTGACGCGACCGACCATGTCGCTGTAAGTGGCCAGGCCCGCGTCGGGCAAGCCCATGTGCGAGGCCACCGTGCCGTAGCCCGTCATGTACAGGGCATCAAAGCCGAAGCTGTCGGCCAGGCGCAAAGACACCATGTCAAACACGCCCGGAGCCACCACCAGACCCGGTTGGTTCAAACGCGCACGCAAAGCAGAGGTTTTGGTATTCATGAGGCAAAGGTTGGTGAAGAGTGTTTAAATTGCGAAATCCAATTTCAACATTTCAGCAGAAGAAAACACCATGGACTTGCACCTGCGCGACAAGCATGTATTGATCACCGGCGGCAGCAAAGGCATTGGTTTGGCGTGCGCCCAAGCCTTTCTTGAAGAAGGCGCCAAAGTCACTTTGGTCTCGCGTGACAGCAGCAACCTGAACGCCGCACGGACCTCGCTACAAACGCATTTTTCGGCAGACCGCATCCACACTGTGGCTGCCAACTTGAGGGATGCGACGGCGGCGCTGAACGCTCTCGATTCGGCCGAAGCCGCGTTCGGCCCGGTCGATGTGTTGGTCAACTCGGCGGGCGCTGCCAAGCGCACGCCCGCCCCCGAACTGACGCCCGAGGCTTTTGCCGATGCCATGCAAGCCAAATACTTCACCTACATCCACATGATGACGCCCACCATCCAGCGCATGGCTGCACGCGGCGCGGGTGCCGTGGTCAACGTGGTGGGCAATGGCGGCAAGGTGGCCAGCCCCATACACCTGCCCGGCGGCGCAGCCAACGCAGCCTTGATGCTGGTGAGCGCTGGCTTGGCAGCGGCCTATGGTGCACAAGGCATCCGGGTCAACGCCATCAACCCCGGACTGACACTGACCGACCGCCTACAAGAAGGCATGGCGGCCGATGCAAGGCTCAAAGGCATCAGCACTGAAGAGGCCATGGCACAAGCTGTCGGCAAGATCCCCTTGGGACGCATGGCCGAACCCGAAGAGATTGCCAACGCGGTGCTGTTTTTGGCCTCATCCAAAGCCAGTTATGTCACCGGCATTTGCATGAGCATGGATGGCGCACTGACCCCGATCGTGGTCTGAGCGTGCGGTCACCAACAGACACGGCATGGCCAGCATGTCAGCCTGAGTTTCGCCTGTCTTTCACAGCCCTCCATTCTCAGGAAGTTGCACCCCATGATCACCCCAACACCACGACACCGTCTTCGATTCAGCACCCCACGACAACGCGCGACTTCATATTTGCTGGCAGGCGTGATCTGCATGAGCAGCGCCGTCGCAGCTGCTGCACCCCCATTGAGCAGCGTACCCTCGGTCGATGTGGCCCGCTACATGGGCACGTGGCATGAAATCGCCAAGTACCCCAACTGGTTTCAAAAGAAATGTGCCAGCAGCACACAGGCAAACTACAGCCTGATGGCCAATGGTCAAGTCCAGGTGCTCAACCGGTGCAAAACCGACAAAGGCGAATGGAGCGAAGCTTTGGGTGCCGCGCGTCAAATCGGGGGGCCAACGTCGGCACAACTGAAGGTGCGTTTTGCACCCGCATGGCTGTCCTTCTTGCCCTTCGTCTGGGGGGATTACTGGATCATCGATCTGGACCCGCAATACCAATGGGTGGTGGTAAGTGAGCCCAAGCTTGATTACCTGTGGATCTTGTCACGCACACCTCAAATGCCCGCGGCCACTTACCAGCAATTGCTGGGTAAATTGGCAACTGCGGGTTTTGACTTGAACCGGATCGAGATCAGCCCACCTTGAACGCATGGACCCACCGAGAGGTGGGTCTTTGCACCATCAGGGCTGCTGAATCGTCTCGAGGTATTTCAACAAGGACACGATGCGGTTACGGGCCGACCACTCGGCCGTCCGTGGCGAGTCGCTCGGTTGGGTCATGGCGCGTGCCTTGAACTCGGTGCCCCAAACAGGCATTTCACGAGAGCCGTGCGGACCGACCTCGTCAGACCAGCGCTCATCGATCACCTCCCACATCAACTCCTGAGGAAATTTCCCGCCATGGCGTTGCGCGATCAAGGTCAGGTCAGATGGGGGCTTGATCAAAAATGAATGCACCGGACCATCGCCTTTGCCCGACATACCGTGACAGCTGGCACAGTTTTCCTTGAAGTCGACACGCCCCAAGCCTGCCGAGGTTTGTGCCCAAGATGTCGCCGTCACGCACAAAATACTGGCGATCACGGCTTGACTGAAGGTGTTGTTGGGCATGCGATTCCTGCTGTTGGGATGGTGCTCCATGATCAGGCCATCAGCGCAGCGCGTCTGTGTGCTGCCGCGCACAAAGACCGTCATCGGGCCACCCGCAAACCCATACAGGTTTTCTGGGTGCGCCAGAGTTCAGTGGAGCGTACCGCCACCAATCGCCAGATCCGACAAGCCTTGCTGCCGGTGCGCCACGAGCACGGCCAATGCCCGCTGTGCCGCCGCCACCTGAACGCTGAGCGGCCAACTGGGCAAGCTGGGACCCGTCCAGTTGGCGGCTTGCTCGGGCAAAAGCGGCAAGTGCACGAAGCCACTGTGCACACCTTGCCCTGCCAAGGTGTGTTGCAGGGCATAAAACACTTGGTTGCAGACAAAGGTGCCCGCCGTTTGCGAAACCGAGGCCGCAAAGCCTGCCGCTTTCAAACCGGCCACCAAAGACTTGATCGGCAAGGTGCTGAAATAAGCCGCAGGGCCCTCTGCGATCACCGGCACGTCAAGCGGTTGCTCGCCTGCGTTGTCGGGGATGCGCGCATCCATCACATTGATGGCCACGCGCTCCACCGAAAAATCGCAGCGCCCCTCGGCCTGACCCAGCGCCAGCACAATGTCGGGGCGGTGCATGGTCAACGCGCCCTGCAAAGCGGGCAGCGCCTGCGCAAACACACAAGGCAACTGGACCGCCGTGACCTGTGCGCCGTCCAGCGCAATGCCGTGCAATGCACGCGCCACTTCCCAGGACGGGTTCAGGCTTTGTCCGCCAAACGGCTCAAAGCCAGTGACCAGGATGCGCATCACCCCCAGCCCTTTAGGCGTTGAAGATCGACACCGTCTTGGTGTTGAGGTAAGCCTCCAACGCTTCGGGGCCACCTTCGGAGCCGTAGCCCGAATCCTTGATGCCACCAAAAGGCAGTTCGGGCCAAGGCGCGGCAGGCTGATTGACCCACAGCATGCCCACTTCCAGGCGTTGGCTCAGCAGGTGCGAGGTCTTGAGCGAGTTGGTGAAGGCATAACCCGACAAACCAAAAGGCAAGCGGTTGGCTTCGGCGATGGCGTCTTCGATTTTCTCGAACGAGCGGATGGCGGCGATCGGGCCAAAGGGCTCGTTGTTCACCACATCAGCGTCCAGCGGCACGTGCGACAACACCGTGGGCGCGAAGAAGTGACCTTGTGTGCCAATGCGTTCGCCGCCCGTGAGCACTTTGGCACCTTTGGCGCGGGCGTCTTGCATGATGGCTTGCATGGCCACCAGTCTGCGCTCGTTGGCCAAGGGGCCCATCTGGGTGCCTGCGGTCAGGCCATCGCCCACCTTGAGCGACTCGGCATGCGCGGCCAAAAGGCGGGCGAATTCGTCGGCAATTTTGTGGTGCACCAAAAAGCGGGTGGGCGAAATGCAGACTTGGCCCGCGTTGCGGAACTTGGCAGCACCTGCGGTTTTGACGGCCAACGCAATGTCGCCATCTTCGGCCACGATGACTGGGGCGTGGCCACCCAACTCCATGGTCACGCGCTTCATGTGCTGCCCAGCCAAAGCCGCCAATTGCTTGCCGACAGGTGTGGAGCCGGTGAAGGTGATTTTGCGGATCAGGGGGTGCGCAATCAGGTATTGGGAGATGTCAGCGGGTGTGCCGTAGACCAAACCGATGACGCCTTCAGGCACGCCAGCGTCGTGGAATGCACGGATCAACTCAGCGGGCGATGCGGGCGTTTCTTCGGGCGCCTTGACGATGATCGAGCAACCCGTGGCCAATGCGGCCGACATTTTGCGCACCACCTGGTTGACCGGGAAGTTCCAGGGCGTGAACGCGGCCACAGGACCCAAGGGCTGCTTGAGCACCTGCTGCTGCACTTGGATGTTGCGTGGCGGGACGATGCGGCCATACACGCGGCGGCCTTCTTCGGCAAACCACTCGATGATGTCAGCGGCCGACATGGCTTCGACCTTGGCCTCGCCCAAGGGCTTGCCTTGTTCTTGTGTGAGCAACTCGGCAATTTGCGGTGCGCGCTCACGCATCAGAGCCGCAGCTTTGCGCATGATGGCACTGCGCTCGTTGGCGGGTGTATCGCGCCAGATCTCAAAGCCCTTTTGTGCAGCTTGCGCGGCACGCTCCAGGTCGGGCACACCCGCGTGCGCCAAGCGCCCGATTTCGGTGCCGGTGGCGGGGTTGAACACGGGCAGGGTGCGGCCGTCTGCGGCATCGCACCACTGGCCACTGATGAAGAGCTGGGTGTTGGGATAAGTCATGTTGTTTTCCTGAAATCGGTTTCCGAAGCGGTTGCCGGGTCGATGCTGCCCGGACACAGCGCAAATTGTGGCCGGATTTCTCGCCCAAGCGGTCAAGCTCGGGACAGCCCTTCAGGCGTGCAGGACATTCGCAGGGGACGGTTCACGTCGGGTGCAAGAACTTGGCCAGATGTTCCAGCAACACATTGACACGGTGCGGAATGTAGCGGTTGCTGGGCAACACTGCATAAATGCCCAAAGGAGGTGCCTCAAAGGCCGACAGGATTTGCACCACTTCCTGTTTGTCCAAAAAAGGCTCGGCGATGAAGTCCGGTTGCAAGGTGATGCCCATGTCACGCGCAGCCGCCTGCGTCAGAGCCAGGCCATTGTTGGCGCGGATGCGGCCGCGCACCGGAAACTGTTGCGCCCGTCCGTCCACCAGAAAAGGCCAAGTCGCCGAATTCATGGACATCGAATAAACCAGACACTCGTGGTGGGCCAGTGCTTGCGGGTGCAGCGGCTCGCCGTGTTCAGAGAGGTAGCTTGGCGATGCCAGCGCGAGCAAACGCACCGAGCCCAGGTGGCGCACGATATCGCCCGGCTGCAAATCGGCGGTGATGCGGATGGACAGGTCGATGCCCTCCTCGATCAGGTTGGCGCGTTGGTCCGAGAAATCCATCATCAGCTCAATGTGGGGCTGCGCTTGCGCAAATTCGAGCAAGGCGGGCATGAGCCGCTGCAGGCCAAAGCTGATCGGCAATCCCAAACGGATGCGGCCACGAGGGACTGCGTTTTCTTCGTCCAAGCTGGACTCGGCGGCGTCCACCATGTTCAGAATGACCCGGCACTTTTCCAGATAAGCAGCACCAGCAGCCGTCAGGGTCAGGCTGCGGGTGCTGCGGGTGATCAGCTTGATGCGCAGGTGCTTTTCAAGTGCCGCAATCTGACGCGTGACCACCGAGCGAGCCACCTGCAATTGGTCGGCCACGGCGGTAAAGCTGCCCGCTTCGGCCACCCGCACAAAGATTTGCATCGCATCGAGTTTGTCCATTGTTGCTAATTGTGCAACAAATATTTGCGCATTAGCTGCTTTTTCAAATCAACTGAACGGCCTACAGTGCATGCCATCACAGCCCCAGGATCCTCTTTCGGCTGTCACCGTGACACCACCCACTCGAGCCCCATTGCCATGCCTGCCCAACGCTGCGTTCTTTTTGTGCCCCATGGTTCACCGATGTTTGCCCTGCATCCAGGCGCGGCTGGCGCAGCCATGAGCCAGATCGCCGCCACTTTAGTCACGCCCCGAGCCATCGTGGTACTCAGTCCGCACTGGGACACGGCGCTACCCACCGTGGGCACAGCCACCCAACTGAAAACAATTCACGACTTTGGCGGCTTTGACCCACGCCTGTACGAGATGCAATACCCCGCCACAGGCTGCCCCGAAGTCGCGGCCCAAGTGATGTCCGCGCTGCAAGCAGCAGGCCTTCCCGTCGCGCAAGACGCCCAACGCGGCCTGGACCACGGGGCTTGGATTCCACTGCGACAAATGTTTCCAGATGCCGATATCCCGGTGGTGCCGCTGTCCATGCAAAGCCACCAAGGCCCGGAACACGCCTACCGCGTCGGCCAGGCACTGGCATCGCTGGCCACACAAAACATCCTGATCTTGGCTTCCGGTAACGTCACACACAACCTGCGCGACTTCATGGCGGTGAGCATGCAAGGTGGGACCACTCCACCCTATGTGCAGGTCTTTGCCGACTGGATTCACACCCACATGGTTCAGCGCGACGTAGCTGGCCTGCTGGGCTACCGCCAACAGATCGCCGGCCAACGCGCCCACCCTACCGACGAACACCTGTTGCCGCTGTTCACCGCTTTGGGCGCTGCGGGCGCTGACGCACAGCCAGAGGCGTTTTTTCGGGGTATCAGTGACCATGTGATCGCCATGGACGGCTACACATTCCACTGAACCCGCTCTGAAAGAGACCCGCATGAACACCCCTCCCACACCGCACTACACCACCATGGCCAAAAGCCTGCACTGGCTGATGGCCCTGATGATTTTTGGCCTGCTGGCCTTGGGCTTTTACATGAGCGATCTGCCGCTTTCGCCCGAAAAATTGCAGTACTACGCGTGGCACAAATGGGCTGGCGTGAGCGTGTTCGCGATGGTCTGGCTGCGCCTGGTCTGGCGCGTGACGCACCGCCCACCCGCCATGCCAGACAACATGTCCGCCCTGATGCAATGGGCCGCCCATGCGGGCCATTTTTTGCTTTATGTGCTGATGATCGCCATCCCCTTGAGCGGCTGGCTGATGAGTTCGGCCAAAGGATTCCAAACCGTCTGGTTTGGCGTGCTGCCGATACCTGACCTGATCGGCAAAGACAAAGCACTGGGACACACCCTGGCCGAATTGCACGAAGCCCTGAACATCGGTTTGCTGCTGCTGATTGCAGGCCATGCCGCCGCCGCTCTGTTTCACCATTTCTTTCACAAAGACGACACGCTGCGCCGCATGCTGCCCACGCGTCGCACTTCAGCCCAATGAGGAAACCATGAGCACCGTTTTGAAAACCTTGCTGGCCTTGTCTGTCAGCGCACTGGCGCTGCAAACCCACGCGGCCCCTTACCAGTCCATCGTGCCCGCCAAGAGCAGCGTAACCTTCAGCTACAAACAAATGGGCGTGGCCGTGGACGGCCGCTTCAAGAGGTTTGCCGCGCAGATGAACTTTGACCCAGCCAAAGCCGAGCAGGCCAAGGCCAGTTTTGAGGTCGACCTGACCAGCGTGGACACAGGATCGGTTGAAGCCGACCAGGAAGTGGTGACCAAGTCATGGTTCAACGCGGCTGCCTTTCCCAAAGCCAACTTTGTCGCCAAACAGATCAAACAGACTGCCCCCAACCAATACGAGGTGCAAGGTACGCTCAGCATCAAGGGCCTGACCCGCGATGTGAAGTTTCCCATGAAGCACACCGCTCAAGGCAAAGACGGCTTGCTCACTGGCAGCTTCATGATGAAGCGTGCCGACTACACCATTGGCGAAGGCATGTGGGCGAAGTTCGATGTCGTGGCCAATGACATCCAAGTCCATTTTTCGATCACCACGGCGCTGGGCAAATGAACTCGGCTTCGGCCTTGCCCCATGACATGCCCGTGCACACGGGTATCCATCTCTTTTTTCCACCTCGACTTTTTTAACTGGAGCTTTCCCATGACCATTTTGAACAAACTCGCCGCCGCTTTGGCCTTTGCATCGGTGACCACCGGCTCGGCCTTGGCCGCACCCGTGACCTACAACGTGGACGGTTCACACACCTTCCCCCGTTTTTCGTACTCGCACTTTGGTTACTCGACCCAGCTGAGCAGCTTCAGCAACACCACAGGCAACGTGGTGTTGGATGCCGAGGCCAAGACCGGCTCGGTGGACATCCGCATTGACATGAAATCCGTGAACACCGGTTCGGTGGACTTCAACGGCCACATCCAGGGCGAAGACTTCCTGGACACCGCCAAGTTCCCCACAGCGACTTTCAAGTCCACCAAAGTCGTGTTTGAAGGCGACAAGCCCAAAGCCATCGAGGGTAACTTGACCATCAAAGGCATCACCAAGCCCGTGACCCTGACAGTCACCAACTTCCAAGCCATGCCCCACCCCATGATGAAAAAGCCCGCTTTGGGCGCCAACGCCTTCACCACCATCAAGCGCACCGAGTTCAACGCCGGTAAATACGCACCTTACGTGGGCGACGAAGTCCGCATCGACATCGCCATCGAAGCTGTGGCTCCCTGAGCGTCTCTCCAAGAAAAAAGCCACCCCGGTGACTTGGGGTGGCTTTTCAACGAATGCTGGTCTGGCTCGGTCGGGCTTCGCGCCCACCTCAGTCGATCTTCGCCCCCGAGGCCTTGACCACTTGGGCCATGCGCACATAGTCAGCCGCCAGCAACTTGCCGAAGTCGGCGTTGCTCAAATCGCGAGGCTCAATGCCTTGCTTGTCCAGGCGCTCCAATATTGCCGGGTCCTTGAGCAACTTGCTCACCGCCGCATGGATGCGGTTGGCCTGCTCAGCGGGCACACCTGCCGGACCGAGAAAACCGAACCACGAATCAAACTGGTAACCGGGCAAACCACTTTCGGCGATGGTGGGCAAGTCAGGCAGGTATTTGCTGCGCTTGGGCGAGGTCACGCCCAGCAAACGCACACGGCTGTCTTTGGCAAAGGCCAGCGCACCAATGCTGGCAGCGATCACGGCTTGCGCTCGGCCGGACAACACTTCATTGATGGCTTCGCCAGTGGCCTTGAGCGGGATGTGCACCACATCAATGCCCGCCAGCCCCGTGAAGTAAGCCATGGCCAAGTGCGTGGCACTGCCCACGCCCGCCGTGGCGTAGTTCATCTTGCCGGGGTTGGCTTTGGCATATCGGATGAATTCAGCGGCGGTCTTGGCGGGCACATCAGGGTGCACCATGAGCACATAGCTGGCACTGCCTATGTGGGCCAGTGGCGTGAAATCTTTTTGCGGATCGTAGGCCAACTTGGTGTACAGCGATCCGGCGATGTTGTGGCTGGCCGCAGCGGCCACCATCACGGTGCCATCCGCCTCAGCACGGGCCACATAGCCGGTGCCCACGGTGCCGCCTGCACCGGCACGGTTTTCAACAATCACGGTTTGGCCCAAGGCCGCGCCCATTTCCTGCGACAACGCGCGGGCCAGGGTGTCCTGCACGCCACCGGATGCAAAGGGCACGACAATGCGCACCGTTTTGGTGGATTGGGCCTGTGCCAAACCCACTGCGGACAGCATGGCCATGCCGAGACTCGAAGCCAAAATTTCACGACGCTGCATCATCTGAGTTTCCTTGTAGTTCGATCCAACCGTTTAAAAAATCAGGCCAAGCACACCCGGTCGGCCAAGCGGCGCATGAAGCGCTCGCACCAGGCCAGTTGCTCCAGCGTGACCCACTCGTTGGGCTGGTGCGCCTGCGCGATGTGACCGGGGCCGCACACGATGGTAGGCACGCCGGCTTGATGAAACAGCGCCGCTTCCGTGCCAAACGACACTTTGCCCGCGCCGCTGGCCGGGTCGACATCTGCACAGTCAAAACACAGCTGCGCGATCTCGCTGTCGGCCGCGGTGGCAAAACCGGGCAGCACCGATTTGAGTTCGTGGGTGATGCCCGTGTCCGGTGCGACCGCCTGCATGGCGGGCACCAGGCTCTCGCCAAAGGCCTTGGCACGCGCAAACAGGTCTTCGGGCGTGTTCATGTGGTGGTGACGGATTTCCCACGTCACCTCGCACTGGCGCGGGATGATGTTGAGCGCCGTGCCGCCCGCGATCACACCGGTGTGGATGGTGGTGTGGGCCACGTCGTAAATCGGATCGAAAGGCCCGTTTTGCACCAGTTCGCGATGCATGCTTTTGAGGTTGGCCACGAATTCGCAAGCAATTTCGACCGCGTTGACGCCCAAGGGTGTGAGCGAAGAATGCGCTTCAAAACCGTGCACCGTGGTTTTGTACGAATGCTTGCCTTTGTGCGCAATCACCACCTGCATGCCGGTGGGCTCGCCCACGATGCAGCCTGCTGGCTTGAAACCCTGAGCCTGCATGTCCGCAATCATGCGGCGCACGCCAATGCAGCCCACTTCTTCGTCGTAACTGAAGGCCAGGTGGATCGGGCGTTTGAGTTTTCTTTTGAGCAACTCGGGCACCATCATCAAACAGGTGGCACCAAAACTTTTCATGTCGGTCACGCCGCGCCCGTACATCTTGTCACCGATCACGGTGACCTTGAACGGGTCGGTGTCCCAGGGTTGGCCGTCGACCGGTACCACGTCGGTGTGGCCCGACAGCACCAAGCCACCCAATTTGGTCTCGCCATCGTGCGCGGGCAGTGTGGCCCAGAGGTTGGCCTTTTGGCCGCTGTCGTCGTACGTGCGGCTGCAAGTGATGCCCAAATTGTTCAGGTAGGCCTCGGTCCAATCGAGCAGAGCCAGATTGCTGTCACGCGAGACGGTGGCAAAGGCGATCCATTGCTCGATCAAGGGCAGTGCGGCCAAATCGACTGCTTGCACATCCGCGAGGGCGGTTCGTGAGAGAGGGGCATTCATGCTGAACTCCGTGTCAGAAAAACCAAGGGGTCAGCGTATCCGCACAAACCTCAGTCCCCCTGACCCCAGAGTGACACGGCCCCCTCTGATGAACCATGTGGGCGTTCAGTTGTTGAGCTCGGCAATTCTGGATTGGTAGGCAGCGACCAGGCACTCTTTGTCCGAGCAGGTTTTTTGGCTGTTTCGAAGCCACAGTCTTTGCTCGGCCTTGAGTGCGTTCACGTCTGCTGCCTTTTGCCGCGCATCGGCGTAAGCACTGGCCATGTCGACATCCAACTTGGACAGCTCGCGGTCACTGCAAATCAAGCGCTCTTGACCGGTGCTGGCCTTGGTGCAATCAAAACTGGGGGCAAATGGGTTGTTGTCCGCCACGACTTGGGCTGGGGTGGAGGGGGCATCGGCCTTTGCTGTGGCGCTGCGTGGTTCAGCCGGGGCAACCGCTGGGGCCGCAGGCGTGGATGCAGCAGAGGCCGCGTCTTTTTTAAACAAACCCCAAATGGCATCCATGATTTTTTTGAAAAATCCAATGACGCTGTCCACCCATGAAACGTCTTTCTGAATGACCGCATAAAACTTTTGCGGATTTTTGAAGGCAACAGACATGGGCACAGTCCATGTCACGCTCTTGCCATCGTCTGCCATTTTGCCGTTCGACTCCAACACCTTGGGGGCGGCAACAGACCAAGAGATATTTCGCCCCGCCAGCATGGCGTCCAGCATGCCATCCATGCCCATGGTCTCCTTGCTGTTGCCCTGAAAGTCAATCACGCTGTCGATTCTGTACTGGCCACCATCCAGTTCGGTGATGCGAACCATCTCGGATTTGTTTTTCTCGCCCGTTGAAAAGTTTTTGAACTTGTCGATAGGACCTTGGGCCGTGATCACACAAATGATGTTCCCGCCAGAAGCGGATTCCTGAACATCGACCACCACACCTTCTTTTTGCTGCGAGCCGAAATCCCCACAAAAACCTCCCTGCTTTTTGTCTGCAAAAGCGGCCACTTTGGCGTCCACCCTCAATTCAGCCCGGTAATTCAGCTGGTCTTTGATCAAGGTGATTTTTTGATCCAAATCGATACAAGCGACCAGAAAGAAGGGCAGAACCCACAGTGCGGTCCGTTTGATAAATTGTTTCATGTTGATTTTTGGAAATAAATATTAATTTTATATTGAATGATTTGACCATCACCACGGCAAAAAGTGCTGTGCCAAATGAACCAGGCGCTGTCTGGGGCCCGCAGTTTGTCTCGCACGTCGCCTTGCCGACAGCCGCAACCCATGCGTCGTTTTAGAGTGAATCCATTTTGATTTTGGAGTTATTCATGGCCATTTATGAGTTGCGCACTTACAGTGTGATCGTCGGCAAAATGTCCGAGCTTGTCTCGCTCTACAAAAACGAGGGCTGGCCTGCACTGTCCAAGCACCCGCAGAAGTTGGTGGGCTACTTCACTGGCGACGTCGGGGCGCTGAATGAGCTGATCCATGTCTGGAAGTTTGACGACGACGCCGACCGCCGCGCCTTCTGGGCGGCTGTTTTTGCCGATCCCGAATTCATGGCTTTCGCCGCCAAAATCCGCCCACTGATGCGCGAGCAAAACAACAAACTCATGCTCTCAGCCCCCTGGGGGCCGCAGCCCTGAGGTGCATCAGGCGGTTAATTCCACAAGCCACAGGCCATCACGGCGCGTGCCTTGCGACAAGCACAGCCGAGCACATCCTGTCTTGAGGGAATGCGGGCCCGATGGCGACGCCGTTCAAACACCGCGCCATGCGCGGCGTTGTTTTGTGGTGTCCATTCACTTTGAAATCGATGATTGCGTCGTGGACAGCCCAACAGCGCCCGGCCAACTGAACCAATGATTTAAGAATATTTTCAAATTGAAATGAGTTTGAAAGAGGTAAATTAAAATCCCTGCTGTTACTCCTCCATTCAAGCTTTCACCCCATGGTTTTTGCCGGCATCGGCTATTGATTTAATTATTTTTAACGACAAGACCGCTGCGATGAAAAAAACCAAACTCGTCAAAAATCTGGGTGGGGCCTATTTTCACAAAGCGGGGCTCGTTGAAAACGCGGGGGACACGGGGTCGTTGGCAATGGCTCCTCGAGCCACAGAACCCCTCACACGGGCGCCTCTGAAACCCCGATTGAAAGAGCCGCCCAAATGGCCATGGGATGCGACCACAGAAAGCGACGTGTCCACCGCTGAAGCGGCCATGCCTGCACTCGCCTCTGGCCACAACGATCAGTTCAATGACGCAGACGGGGGCAGCGATCAGGCAGAAGAAAGCTCGAACGAAGAAGCGCAAGCGCTGCGCAAAGATCGCGCAGCCCTTTCAGCGGATGACCTCACGCGCTTGCCGGAGTCACTGCCCGGCGCTTTACCTGCAGCGCGTGAATTCACCAGCCTCGGCCTGGTGGCCACGGCAGGCGTGGCCAGCGTGGCGCTTTTGCAGTCGGGCGGCAAAAGCGCCACGGTGCAGCCAGCCATCATCAGCGGCAACACCACCGGCGCACTCACCGAGAACGACAGTGCACAAAGCATCAGCGGCACATTGAGCATTCAGGGCACAAACGGCGTTGCGACTTTCCGTGAGCAAGCGAGCATCGCTGGCAGCCATGGTTATGGCCATTTCACGATGAGTTCCGCAGGTCAATGGACCTACACCATGGACAGCGCACACCGCGAGTTTGTAGCCGGTCAGACCTACACCGACAGCTTTACCGCGGTGGCGGCCGACGGCACCACCCAGCTTGTGACCGTGACGATGACGGGCATCAACCATGCGCCCACCGGCGGTGTCACCATCACCGGCACTGCGCGTGCGGGTGAACTCTTGACAGCCAGCACCACCGAAAGCGGCAACTCATTGGCCGATGCGGACACAGTGGGCAACTTGAATTACACATGGTTTGCCGACGGCGTCGTGATCAATGGCGCCACCCAGCGCACCTACCTGTTGACAGCGGCAGAAGTGGGAAAAGCCATCACCGCTGTTGTGAGCTATGTCGACGGCGGCGGGGCCACCGAACAGCTCAGCGCTTTGCCGACACCCGCCACCTTGCCCGTCTTGGCCCTGCGCTTGGCCAGCGACACGGGCAATGAAACCGATGGCATCACCTCCGATGCGATCGTCCAGGTGCATGGCCTGGCACCCAACCCCGCATGGGAATATTCACTGGACAGTGGCGCCCACTGGCAAACAGGCACAGGGTCCAGCTTTTCACTGACCGATACCGCGCAACCGGCCTGGACGGTTTATGAAGATGGCACAGACCTTCGATTGCGCAGCTACATTTCCGGGCAATCTGCCTTTGACTTTCGAATTGGTGGTGCCGGTGCCATTTCAGACATTCTGGATTTGAGCAACAACAACACCCGACTGATCATGCCCCATGGCGGTACGGAAACCACCGATCGCGTTCTGCAGTGGACACTGTGGGATCTGCAGTTGAGTGGTGCCATCCCGGGTCAGACGGGCGCAGGTCTTCGTTTCAATGTGAACCAAGTGGGCAATGCGGCCAATGACTTCAACCGCACCTCGACGGTTGAAGTGCATCCCGACGGGGTGATTGACGTTTGGTACAAGCCTGACCTGCAATGGAATACCGGCTTGGAAGACCAGTTCGCCGAGAACATGAGCGCTTTGACACGCTACGAACTGGCAGCAGATGGCGTGATCAAGGTCAAACAGATGATCATGGTGGGCGATGTGACGCTCAATGGCCAACCCGCTACCCTGGCCCACCCGAGCTTGGGGATTTGGCAGCCGTTTTTGCACGATGCCGTCAACGGTTTCACGAGCATTGCAACCCAGTTGGACAGCACCGGTGCACCCGTTTCGGGCTACACACCCGCCGAGATGAGTACACGTCTGGCGCAAAACCTCAGATACACCAACAGCAACGGTTATTTGGTGGCTTACAACGCCAACCAGTCAGGCTCGATGCCCGCCATCGGTGTGGTGTTTGGAAAAGAAAACTCCACCGACGGCATGGCGTCCGCATTCATGGTCGACTTCGGTTCCGGACTGGCCATCAACCCCAATTTCGATCCCAGCCAGGCCTTGCAAAACGGGGCCGTGCTGGAGATGAATTACTACTTGGTCATGCGGCCTTCGTTGGATGACCAAATGGCCGAGTTGGTTCAGCACTATGCACAGACATCGATGACCAACACGGTCTGGCAGCCCGGCGAAGCGACCGACAACGCCACGGCTGAACTGATCCAGCAATTGAGCGCGGTGATGGCACAAAGCACTGGGGTGCGTTCCGACCACGTCAACGATCTGGTTCAAGCCCAGAGCCCTGCCGCCCTGGCCCCCACATTGGCAGGCGCGACCGATATTTTTGCGGCAACGCAGACCCAGGGCGTTGACTTTGGCAGCTACACCGCTGGACAAGTGCTGGTCAGACAGCAAGGCCAAACCGCGGGCAACGCACAAGCTTGGCAGATCGACACGGCCGCGCCACTTGTTGGCCTGATTGATTGGTCACTTGATCAAGGCTGGCCGACGGGTCATTTGACATTCACGCCTTCCAGCTTGGGCATCGTGGACACCACGCAAGTGACACTCACTCAAGTGGTCCTGAAAACCATTGGCACCGACCCTGATCATTTGACTGCCGATGATTTGACATTGACCCAAAACAATGGCGCGTGGAGCGTCAATTTGCAGCCCAGTGGCATGAACAAAACCGGCAGCGCTGTTTACACGGTCACCGCCATGGATGCAACAGGCCACACCACCACACAGGATGTGACGGTGCATGCCCGCTTTGTCAATGACCGCCCCTCTGTGGATGCCAACATCATTTATTTCAACACCAGCGAAGATGCCGCCCCTGCAGGTCAAACTGTCAGCAGCCTGATCGGCGCACATTTTCAAGACCCGGATGCAGGCAGCAGCATGTCCGGTATCGCCATCCAGTGGAATCAAACACCTGCATCGCAGGGCATTTGGCAATACAGCCTCAACGGTGGCGTGGCATGGACTCCTCTACCCTCCGACTTGAGTGCCAACAGCGTCAGCCAATCCTTGTACCTTCGCAGCACTGACTGGATACGATTTGTCCCGGCCTCCAATTACAACGGCACCAGCACGCAAATTTTCTATCGCGTCACCGATGACACGTTTCCCACAACGATGGGCGGCACACGTGTTGATTTGTTGGCGTACAGCAATGGCTCTACAAGTTTTAGCCCCGTCTCTGCACCTGGTGGCGTGTCTGTGCTGTATGCCCAAGTCAGCGCCGTGAACGATGCCGCTGTGATAGGCGGCACCAGCACAGGCAACCTCACAGAATCCAATGCCCCACAAACAGCTACGGGCACGCTGACGATCACAGACATCGACAGCGCCACCACCTTCGGCGCGCAAAACAACGTGGCGGGCGACCATGCGTACGGCAAGTTCAACTTGACCACCGGTGGCGCATGGTCTTACACCATGGACAACGCACACAACGAATTTGCAGCGGGCCAAACCTACACCGACAGCTTCACCGCCGTATCGGCTGATGGCACCACCAAAACGGTGACGGTGACGATGACAGGCACCAACGACCAACCGACGACAGGCACCAACATCAACCAACAAACCTTGCGCAATACCCCGTTCAGCATGCAAATTTCGAGCTTGGTGGTCAAAGGCACCCATTGGTCGGATGCAGACGAAAACGCCACCCTCAAGGGTCTGGCGATCAGTTGGAGCCAGGCCACCACTGCACAAGGCACTTGGGACTGGAGTGCAGACGGCGCCACGGGCTGGACCGCGTTGCCTAACCTGTCCAGCAACCAACCCAGCACAGCGGTTTTCCTAAATGCAACAGACCATTTGAGGTTCACCCCCACAACGGGTTACACCGGCACCGCAGGCCAGCTGTATTTTCGTGTCGCAGACAACACCTTTGCCGACACCACGTCAGGCACCCGTGTGAACGTCAGTCAATTCAACAGCACTGGCCAAGCCATGACACTGAGCCCTTTGACGGTGAGTGTTTCCGTGATGGTCCCGCCTGTTGTCATCGACCTTGACCGTGATGGCACACTCGCCTACGGCCAAGTGACGATGGATGTCAACGGTGATGGCCAATTGGACAGCACCGCATGGGCGGGCTCAGGCGATGGTGTTTTGGTGTGGGACAAATATGGCGACGGCTTCGTGCACGACCACAGCCAATACGCCTTTGCGCAATACGCCAGTGCATCGAGCGCAGCATCCCAAGCTGCCACAGACCTGTCGGGTCTGGCCGATGCTTTTGACAGCAACCATGATGGTGTGTTGAACGCCCTCGACGCGACATTCCATGAGTTCAAAGTTTGGCAAGACGCCAACCAAAACGGTGTGAGCGACCCGAACGAAGTGCGCAGCTTGTCTGCCTGGGGGATCACCGACATCCAGCTCAGCAGCGATGGGGTCATCCGCACACCCCACATCGGCGTGACAGAAGTCGGGCGCACCACAGCCACAGCGACCAATGGCGACCTTTTGCTTGTGGCCGATGCGGCCTTTGCATTCAACACCCTGAGCAACCGCACAGCGGCCGATCTGCTGCCCCCATCTTCGAGTGCGGTCGGCGTGTCGAACGGATCACAGACCCCCCTGAAAATCAGCTGGGGGGATGTGATGTCCGGTGCCAACGGACAGGATCTGCGCATCCCCGAAAATTCAGATGCCACCGCGCCATTGAACCCATCCGACTGGGTGTTCACGGACATCGCGCACTCGGACAATTTCCAGGTTGAGCGTGCCTACGCCTGCTCATCGGCTTGGGCAACTCATGCCTTCATTGACGAATCCATCCACATCGTTTCATAAGCCCCGATGACCGGGTTAGCCCCAAATGCCAGGAAGCAAGAAAATTTGTATGATGACCTGATCAATTCCCCTCAGGAGACACCTCATGCAACGCAGAAACTGGATCGCGGCGGCTGCCGCCTTGGTCGCCGCATCGCCTTTTCTGGCTTCGTCAGCATTGGCGCAAGCCTGGCCCGCCCGCCCCATCAAGCTGGTGGTGCCCTTCCCGCCGGGTGGCCTGATCGACAACATGGCCCGCTTGGTGGCGCCCAAGCTGTCGCAAGAGCTGGGGCAGCCCATCGTGATCGACAACAAACCCGGTGCCGGGGGCAACCTGGGCGCGGCCGAGGCGGCGCGTGCTGCAGCCGATGGCTACACGCTCCTGATGGCCTCACCCCCCTTGACCATCAGCCCGGCGCTCTATGCCAAGCTCCCTTACAAACCAGAGCAAATCGTGCCGGTGGGCCTGCTGGGCCGTGTGCCCAATGTGCTGGTGGTCAACCCGGCCTCAGGCATCCAGAGCGTGGCCGATTTGAGCGCCCGCATCAAGGCCAAGCCTGGCCAACTCAATTACGCGTCCAACGGCCAAGGCACTTCTTTGCATCTGAGCGCTGAACTTTACAAAAGCCTGTCTGGCAGTTTTGTCACGCACATCCCTTACCGGGGTGCCGCGGCGGGCCTGACGGCGGTGATGGCCGACGAGGTCAGCATGATGTTTGACAACCTGCCTTCGGCGCTGGGCTTGATCAATGGCGGCAAGCTCAAAGCCCTGGCCGTGACCACGCCCCAGCGCAGCAGCGCATTGCCTAACGTGCCGACCATGGAAGAGGCTGGCGTCAAGGGTTACCAGGTGTTCGCCTGGTTCGGCCTTGCAGCCCCTGCGGGCTTGCCTGCCCCAGTGGCACAAAAACTGGAACAAGCCCTGGAGCGCGTGGCCAAGCAGCCCGAAGTTCAGACCGCCATCCAAAAGGCCGGTGCCGAGCCCACCTGGGTGAACGCGCAAGGCATGGCCAGCTTCATGCAGGCCGACATGGCGCAATGGAAAAAAGTGGCGGCTTACGCCAAGATCAACCTGGATTGAGAGCACAAACATGACAAGCGTTGGACTGATTGGATTGGGGGCCATGGGCTCGGGCATGGCCGCTTCGCTGCGGCGTGCGGGTCACGCGGTGCACGTTTTTGATGTGCGCCGCGAGGTGGCGGCCGCTTTCGCGGCAGACGGCGGCGTGGCGCACGACACCTTGGCTTCATTGGGCGCAGCGTGTGATGTGGTCGTGTCTGTGGTGGTCAATGCCGCGCAGACCGAGAGCGTGCTGTTTGGCGACGGCACCACGCCCGGTTGCGCCGCCAGCATGAAGCCCGGCAGCGTGTTTGTGATGTGCTCCACTGTCGACCCGAACTGGTCGGTGGCTTTGGAAGCGCGCCTCGAAGCCATGAGCCTGCGCTATGTGGATGCGCCCATCTCGGGCGGTGCGGCCAAGGCGGCTTCTGGTCAGATGACCATGATGACTGCGGGCAAGCCAGAGGCCTATGCCGTGGCCGAGCCGTTTTTGAACGCCATGGCCGCCAAGGTCTACAAGCTGGGCGACAGCGCGGGCGCGGGGAGCAAGGTCAAGATCATCAACCAACTTCTGGCGGGCGTGCACATTGCGGCAGCGGCCGAGGCCATGGCACTGGGCTTGCGCGAAGGCGTGAACGCAGAGGCCTTGTACGAGGTGATCACGAACAGCGCGGGCAACAGCTGGATGTTTGAAAACCGCATGGCGCATGTGCTGGCGGCAGACTACACACCGCTGTCGGCCGTGGACATTTTTGTGAAGGACTTGGGCATCGTGCTGGACATGGCGCGTGCCAGCAAGTTCCCGCTGCCACTGTCCAGCACCGCGCACCAGATGTTCATGCAGGCCA
>JACCDW011515653.1_pt1 | contig 22559 bp, 36 predicted proteins | sample 7449781 | NCBI WGS metagenome assembly JACCDW01 (sample SAMN15323449, study PRJNA562643) | freshwater metagenome | isolation source: river surface water | place: USA:Blue River Watershed | collected 2017-08-18
ACTATTTGAAAGATTTAACTCACGCAATCTCGGATCATTCGGAGCAAAAATCCTGAATGGTATGCGTTATATGTTTGGTGGTCATCATGTTAGGTAAAGCACTTTTATTTGCTGCTATTCCTTTTGTTTTATCTACACTCTATTTCGCAACAAGAGGGGGATATTATGACTCCAAAGACTATAAGGGAAATGGAACCGCACATTAAGCAGAAATATTGGTTTGCAATGTCTGCTTTTTCCAGAATGCTTGGAGTAAAGACTGCTGCTAATGATATACATATTAAACAGTTCTGTATTGAATGGTCACACTGGGATGTTCACGCTCCTTTACAGGGGCTTGACGAAACCGACCAATACCTGTATTATGAATACAAGAACTGGAGAGGAAGATGATTTTCCACTTAGTTGAAACACTAGCAGCAAGTCCTTTCTTTCTTTTTCTATGTGGATGTGGATTGACAATTGTGCCATTTGCTGGTATTATGTTTATACACAGAAACAAATAACGGAGTATCGCCTAACTTGGTCATGGCACCTGCTTTGGGAGCAGGAATAATTTCGGTTCAAATCCGAATACTCCGATCATAAAATTTACTTTATGAAAATGTATCCAGAACTTTCAGATCTCCAAAAATTTACAGTTCAAGAGTTTCAAGAAGATTTTGATAAACTAATACAAAGAGTTGAAAATGGTGAATCATTTATTATTACTGATGGAGAAAGAAACGCAGTGATAGTTCCATACAACGAAACTATAAAGTTTGCAGTAGAATCTAATGTGGATGACGATGTGATACGAATACACACCGACCACGAAGAAGGTTCTTGACATAGAGTTCCAGGTCCTCTATAATAGACCTGTCTTTATGGGACTGTCGCCTATTGGTTAAGGCCCACTGCTTATAACGGTGTGAACGGAGTTCAATTCTCCGCAGTCCTATTTACTCATAATATTAATAAATAGTTATGAGTTAATAAAAATTTAATATGCCACGCAAAAGAAAAACATCAGCAGATTGTGATTTAATACGAGAGTATCAACGCAACTGGTTAAGAGACAAACTCAAAAATGATCCAGAATACAAAGCAAGACATTATGCAAATAGACAAAAAAGAGCAGAAACAAATAGAAAACTTTTAAAAGAAATAAAAGAAAGTTCTTCGTGCTCTGCTTGTGGTGAATATCATCCAACTTGTTGTATGGATCACCATCATTTAGATCCTTCGGTAAAAGAAAAACAAGTTTCTAAAATGATTGAATCAAACTCTTGGTCTAAAATAGAACAAGAAATTGAAAAATGTATTCTAGTATGCTCTAACTGCCATCGTAAAATACACGCTGGTTTATTAACGCTCGTTTACCCATCTGGTTGAAGGGACCGATCTCATAAATCGGCAGAGGTCAGTTCAATCCTGACAACGAGCATAGGACAGAAAACTATCTGTCCGTCTTGACTTCTCTAAGTCAAACCCTTATAATACTAAGGTCAACATTCAAAACAATGACTCTTACAACAAAATTCAAGAAAGACGTTCAAACTCTTCGTGGTGCAGCAAACGGTGATTTTTACCTTGATGTAAAGAATCCTAAACTTTATAAAAAGGTTCGTCGTTTTTATGAGAACGAAGGTGTAGTATTTTCTGGTGATCCTTTGGATGATTATGAAATGCTCATGGAATATGTTCTTGCCGATCTTGAATCTGTTGAAGTTGCTTGAGTAAATAGTCACGGATGGACTTTAACAGCACTGGTCGGGAGCAAAACCCCTTATGTCTAGATCTGATCTACTTCGTTGGATTGGAAACATTCTCCTCATAATTGGTTATCAAACTATGTTGTGGGGAGAATTTAAATATGGTTTAATGATAAAGGTTGTTGGGGGATTACTTACAGTACCCTTTGCAATTAAACTTAAACTTTGGGATGTATTATTTTTATGTGCATTCTTTGGTATTACCGAGATATCAAAGTTAACCCAACTTTTCCTAGTTCAGACAAACTAGGTGGTGGAGTCAATATGACCCTTCAAACACACATACACACAGGAAATAGATCATGTCAAAAACACCTTATGAGCTTCGTTTTGAAATTTTCAAACAAGCATATACTATGTTAAACGATGAGTTTTGCGTAAAATATGATACCGCTAGAGAATGGAATGATAAAGTTGAAAAACTTGAACTAGAATATCCAAATTTTCCAACTCTTAATCAAGTTCTGGAACAAGCAGAAGTAATTAATAATTTTGTTTCTGCTGTAAAATAGGTTTCTTGCCATTCCTTAAAAAGGCAAGTGGTGCGGATGGGGAATTCTTTCTCCGCCTGGTTTCCAATTTCCAGTCAAAGAATTGGTGGCGAGCCTGAGTTACGTAGGTGGGTTGCATAAACCCACCTTTTTTTGTATAATATATACTAAGAGAAATTTATCAATCTATGAGTGATTATAAAAAAACAGCACTTGTTCTTGGTGCTGGTGGCTTTATTGGAAGTCATATGGTAAAACGACTACGTGCTGAAGGTTATTGGGTACGTGGTGTCGATCTTAAACTTCCAGAGTATTCTGAAAGTGAAGCACATGAATTTGTTATTGGAGATCTTAGAGATCTTAATTTTGTAGAGAGAACTCTCCAATACAAAGGACCTTATCGTAATTTTTATAACTTTGTTCCTAGTAGGTACATTGAAACCTTTGATGAGATTTATCAGTTCGCTGCTGATATGGGTGGTGCTGGATTTGTTTTTACTGGTGAGAATGATGCAGACATTATGCATAACTCCGCAACCATCAACCTCAATGTCCTTGAAGCACAGCGCCAACTAAATGATTTTAAGGGTGTAAATAAAACTAAGATTTTCTATTCTGGATCTGCTTGCATGTATCCAGAACATAATCAGTTAGATCCCGACAATCCTGATTGTCGTGAAGATTCCGCTTATCCTGCCAACCCAGACTCTGAGTATGGTTGGGAAAAACTTTTCTCTGAGCGACTATTTTTCGCTTATCATCGTAACTATGGGATCCCTGTGCGGGTTGCTAGATATCATAATATCTTTGGACCTGAAGGAACCTGGGAAGGTGGAAGAGAAAAAGCACCTGCAGCGATCTGTCGTAAAGTCGCATATCTTCCAGAGGAAGGTGGAACCATTGATGTGTGGGGAGATGGTTTACAGACTCGTTCCTTCTTGTATATTGATGAATGCATCGAAGCAACCCGCAGAATGATGGATAGTGAGTTCGTTGGTCCAGTAAATATCGGTTCCGAAGAAATGGTTACTATCAATCAACTTGTAGATACTGCTGCTAGAGTTGCTGGAAAAGTGGTAGAAAAGAATCACATTGATGGACCTCTTGGGGTTCGTGGACGTAACTCAAACAATGATCTCATTCGCGAAAAACTAGGTTGGGATTATTCACAAAGTCTTGAAGAAGGTATTCGTAAGACTTATAATTGGATTAAAAAACAGATTGATAAAAAACCAGTAGCACATCACCCCGTATAGAAAATGGCAAAATTACAAAACGCAATTCATCTTCGTCCAACATTCGAAGATTTTAATATTCAGCATTATATTGAAACTGGAACTGGTGGAATCCTAGATTCATATGGTCAGAATTCATTACTGCAAGTATCCCAACTTCAAAAATCTGACCTGAAAATGCATTCTATTGAAATTCTTGATAGAATTTATAATGAAGCGGTGGATTATTTTAAAGATAATTCTAATGTTTGTATGCATCTTGGAAATAGTCACGATGAACTGCCAAAAGTTCTTGATGAATTGGATGAAAATCCCGCATTGTTTTTTCTAGATGCACATTTTCCCGATTCATATCGCGACGAGCATAATCGTGAAGTAATTCGTGATGACCCAGATTATATTAAAATTCCTCTTGAAGGAGAACTACGTATTCTATGTCAGAAGCGTGATGTGAGTAAGGATATTATTGTCATTGATGATATTCGTATTTACAAAGAAGGTCCATATGAGAATGGAAACTTTGAAAACAAAGCACTGCACGGAGGGGAGAGTCTCGATTTTGTTTATGAACTTCTAGATGAAACTCATATTGTTGTAGAGTCTTATCTTCAGGAAGGATATTTGATTTGCTTCCCTATCAATACAGATGAGCAATCTCTTCGCAAATATGTTGTTGGTGCCTGATGAAACTTTACAACTGTAAATATGTTGTAGCAAAAGGAACAACCGGTAGATATGCCGGTTGTGACTTACTTGCTCATCCAGAGATTAATGAATTGTATTGTCTCTGGAATTGTGGATTTTATTCAAATGAATTTCAAGTTTTTAATTCTCTTCTTGTCCTTTTGGGGCACGGAATTATTCCAGAGAGGGTAGATTATTCTTTAGGTTATCGTCATTTTAAGAAAGACCCCAATCGAGACATTTATTCTGATTTCCATAAGATTAATGTAGAAATAGATTTAGACTTATTTGTTAATATTCCTCTTCCGGATTCTAATAGATGTCAATTTGATCTTTATCGTTTTGATGTTTATAATAAAGTTAGGGATAGGTTTTTTAATCCAAGTGATCTCATTTTAGAGAGAAAAAATTTCTTAATCAATAAGTATAAATTTGATCCACTAAAAACTATTTCAGTTTTGTATAGAGGTACTGATAAGGGAACCGAGTTAAAATTGGGATCTCCTGAAGAATATTTAAATGTTGTAAAAAATATCTTAAAAAATAATCCTGATTTTAAAGTTCTTTTGCAGACAGATCAAACTCAAGTCATTCAATATTTTTATGAACAACTTGGAGATACATTGATCACGTTTGAAGAAACTCCATCTACAACATCAAATAAAGTTATTTGGAGTTTGATGGAACAATCTGATAAAGATTCTATCGATTGGTCTCAGTGGTTTGATGCTGCATTGAGGTGTGTTTCTGACTGTAAATATCTTGTTAATCATACTGGCAATGTTGCATTTTTCGCTAACTTATATCGTGGAAATGTAAATAAAGTTTATCAGTTTAATGAACATGGAGTTTTAATATGATTACTATAGATGGTGAACTGGAAAAAATCTTAGATCTCAGAACTACGCCTTGGGATAATTCATACTTTCAAACTGCCACTTCTTACGTCAAGAATGAAGGTCTTTGGTTAGAGTTTGGAGTTTGCTCTGGGAGAACTATTAATTTGATATCCAAGTGTACTAATAATAAAGTATATGGATTTGATAGTTTTTATGGACTTCCTGAAAATTGGGGAAATCATCAGCAGAAAGGATCTTATAGTAGAGAAGGAAATCTACCAAGTGTAAATCACAATGTTGGTTTAGTTGTTGGATTATTTGAAGATACTTTAGATTCTTTTTTAGAAGAACATAAAGGTCCAATTGCATATCTTCATTTGGATGCCGATTTATATTCTTCAACAAAATTTGTTTTGGATAAACTTTATGATAGAATAGTTGAAGGAACAGTCATATCTTTTGACGAAATCTATAACTATCCGGAGTATATGGATCACGAAATCAAAGCCTGGGTAGAATTTTGCAATGAACGCAAAATTTCTTCAAAATGGATTTTGAAAACTCCTCATGAACAAGCAACTTGCATAGTAAAATGAATAAAATACCTGACCTAGTTTTTCATCACCATACTTCATTGGGTGATAATTTTATTTGTAATGGAATCGTACATACTTATGCTAAACAGTTATGCGAAAGACTTCACATTCCATGCCATCGTAAATACTATGAAACTGTAAATTGCTTGTATCAAGATTTTGAAAATATTATTGTTCATCCGTTTAATGATGATTGGGCAACTCTAGAGCAAGAAATGTTTCCTTGGGCACAAGAAAAAGGATGGCCAGTAACTAGGATTGGATTTGAAAAAGTTTATTATCGTCGTCTTCAGAGACTAAATTCTCCTCCAGAATTCTTTGCTGTTAACTTTGATAGGCAGTTTTATGAGCAAGCAGGAATACTGTTTAAAGAACGATATGATAAATTTACCTTGCCAAAGCAAATACCAGGAGTTGATGAAGTTTATAATAACTTAGTTGGAGAAGAAAAAGAATATATTATAGTTCATAAGAACTCCAGCGCAGAAGGCGATTATCCAATTGACTTGTGGAATTGGAGAAGAAATCAAATCGGATCTGTTCCTGATACAAAGATTGTTGAGATACAAATTGGGCAGACAACAAATATGTTGTCTTATATGAAACTTATTGAAAATGCAAAAGAGATTCATTGTATTAATAGTAGTTTCTTTTGTTTAGTTGATAGTGTCGCTAAAAAAATTAAACCAAAACTTTTTTATCATGACATTCGCATGAACAATATAACTCAAACAAATTGTGATGCTAATGGTAACCGTTGGACTGTTGTTGACTATCCATTCAAAAAATGAAAAAAATAGCAGTTTCTACTTGGTGTACTGATGATTATGCAGTCCACCTAAGACCAGATAGGTTGCAAAAACTAATTAATCACTTTCATCCAGAAATAGATTTTCATATTTTTGGAACAGAGGATACGAAAAATATAACAAAAGAATATTCTTGGCTTGGTGCCGAAAATGTTAGATTTTCTGATTGGATGATGGTAGCGACTTGTCTTCCTCTTGTTGAAGACTATGATATGGTTATTCATATTGATGCGGACTCTTTTTGTATTGGCAGTCTTGATAAAGTTATTAATTCAAATGCAGAATTAATAGGAGTCAGAAACAATAACTTCTTTGGTAAATCTGGGTCTGCACAACCATGTATAAGTCCTTTATACGAACCATATGGTGATGGTAAAATTATAGGAGTGAATGAATTTCTTAATGCGGGATTTATTGCCTCAAATGATAAGCAGTTTTGGTATGAGTGGAGAGACTTTAATAAGTTTGTTGCTGAACAAAGTGATGGTAGAACTTTTACATATAAACCATGGCCTTTGATTCGCAATGAACAAGATACTTGGAATCATATATTTCACGCAAAAGATAAGTATACAAGTGAGATAGTTGATAGAGAGGGGAGTGGTGTGACTTATGGTATAGTTAATCAGTGGGGAGAAAAAGAACATTGTGAGAGTTGGAAAAATCTTTATATAAAAGATAATTCAGTTTACATTGATCATCCAATTACTGGAGAACCACTTAGAACAAGTATACTTCATGCTGCTGGTGTTGGAACAATGGAAACCATTAAACAATATGGTGATCATTATAACTGGTTATATGGTATAATTAAACCAGAAGTACGCGACTACATTCAAACAATTTTAGGAGAATAAAATGACAGTTATTTTAAAAACAATTAAAGATCTTGAGTCATATGATCTTTCCAAATCTGAAAAGTTTTTGGAGCATCATAATACCCCTCATTCAAAAACAACTGCAATTCTTGAGCAGTTTCAAAACGGATTCTACTCATTTCTAGATGATAACGAAGAGGTAGTCTTGGTAGACCTTGGGGCAAATATTGGATTGTTTTCTCTTTATATGAGTTCTATCTGCAAAGAAGTGTATGCAGTAGAGCCAACTCCATCTCATATTGAGATTATGAAAGATCTTCTAAAAAAACTTAAAGTAAAAAATATCTTTCCACATCAAGTTGCGATTCATACGAAAAATGGCGAAGAACAATTTCAGTTGAACAGTAGCAATTCAACCATGAATTCTTTTCTTCGTCATGGTATTGATCCTGGCGGCACTGATAGTGTGATGGTTCCTACTACGACTCTTGCAGACTTCATTAAAAACACTGTGAAGAAGAGAGTTAATTTTGTTAAGATGGATATTGAAGGATTTGAGAATGTAGTAGTTCATGATCCATCATTTGAAGATGCTATCAAAGAAATCGATGCCATTTATGTTGAGGTTCATGATTTTGAAGGTGTTGGTAAAATGGAAGAGAATGTAAATAAAGTTATTGAAAGACTTGAATCGCTTGGTAAAAAGACAATGAAACTCACTTATGATGGAGTTCTTGGTTATGATGGATGAAAAATTATCCCAAAGACTTCTTGATATTTGTTATCGCAAACAACTTCATCACTTAGGAAGTTACTTTTCTTGTCTTGATTTGATTGACAAAATTTATAGTGAGATGAGTGAAGATGACATTTTCATTCTTTCAAATGGACATGCAGTAGTTTCTCTGTATGTTGTTCTTGAAAAATACTTTGGATTTAATGCCGAAGAACTTTTAGAAAAATATGGAGAACATCCAAAAAGAGATGAAAGTGTAAAACTTCATTGCTCAACTGGAAGTCTTGGTATGGGTATTACAGTTGCTGTGGGAAGAGCACTTGCAAATCCTAATCGTAATGTTTACTGTATGATTTCTGATGGTGAAGCAGCAGAAGGTTCTGTGTGGGAAGCATTGAGATTTGCTTATGAGAATAATCTGCACAATCTCAAAATCTATGTAAATGCAAATGGATGGGCTGCTTATGATGCCGTTGACTTAGACTATCTTGAAAATAGGATTAAAGCATTCAATCCTCAGGTAAACTTTATCAGAACAACTGTAAATCATTATGGTCTAGAAGGTCTTCATGCACATTATACAAACTTCAGTGAAGAACAATATAAATCTGCTTTGGAGGTGTTATGAGAAGAACTTTTAGAGATTTATTGACTGATGAAATGCGAGAGAATAATAATATTTCTCTCTTAGTTGGTGATGTGGGATATGGATTATTTGATGACTTAAGGAAAGAGTTTCCAAACAGAGTAATTAATCCAGGTGCTTCTGAACAACTTATGATTGGTATGGCAGTTGGTATGGCAATGGAAGGTATTATTCCTGTAGTATATTCTATTACTCCATTTGTTCTCTATCGTCCGTTTGAGTTTATCCGTAACTATGTAAATCACGAAAACATCCCTGTTAAACTTGTGGGTAGTGGTAGAGATGATGATTATGGAGTTTGTGGATTTTCTCATTATGCATGTGAAGATCAGCAAGTTCTTTCTCTATTTCCAAATATAAAAACCTTTAGACCTGAAAATAAAGAGGATGTTGATATTAAAGAGTTTCTGTATAATTCTTCTCCTTCTTATATTAACTTAAGTAGATGAATATTCTTTTTACTGGACATCGTGGATTTTTGGGGAGAGAAGTTATACCACATCTCCTAAAAACTCACGATGTTTTTTATCCTGATATCGATTATACAAATAAAGAATATGTTCAAATTTTCGTAAAAAAGAATAATATAGATTTTATTCTTCATGCTGCAATCAAAGGTGGTCGCAGAGTTCGTCAGGACATTCCTGACGATTTTTATGTAAATATGAAAATGTTTGAAAATCTTGCCGCACAAAAAATTCCAATGATTAACTTTTGTAGTGGTGCTGCATTTGGCAGGCAAAAAGATATTTACCTCGCAGAAGAAAATCAAGTGGGTGAAATAATCCCAGAAGATTACTATGGATTTGCAAAGTCTCTTATAACTCAGAGATGTCGTCAATTGGATAATGTTTATAACCTAAGATTTTTTAATGTCTTTGGTCCAGAAACTCCAGACAACATGTTTACTTCTGTCAATATAAAAAATTATATTGCCAAAAAAGAGATTGTTATTTTTAAAGATAAGTTTATGGATTTTTTCGGCATAGAAGACACTAAAAAAGTTATTGACTTATATCTAGAATCAAAAGAAAATTTTCCAAAAGATGTTAACTTAGTTTATGAAACAAAAACAAAACTATCTGATGTTGCTAGGATCATAAACAATCTATCAGAATATGAAGTTCCTGTGAGTGTTCTAGAAGAAGGAATGGATAAGTCTTATTGTGGATCAGGTGAATTGTTAAAAACTTTTGGGATAGAGTTTGCTGGATTAGAAAACGAAATTGAGAACTGTTATGAACATTTTTGTAAACGGAACGTTTGATATTTTACATAGAGGTCACCTTGAACTTTTGAACTATGCAAAAAGTCTTGGTGACTATTTGTGTGTTGGTATTGATACCGATGAAAGAGTAAAAGAAAAGAAGGGTCCTACGAGACCTATACATAGTCAAGATGAGAGGAAATTTTTTCTAGAAAATCTAAAGGCAGTAGATGAGGTAAAACTTTTTTCTAGTGATGAAGAACTTGAAGGTTTGGTAAAATCCTTCAAACCTGATATAATGGTTGTTGGTTCTGACTGGAAAGGTAAGTCTGTAATAGGTTCTTATTATGCTGCTGAATTAATATTCTTTGATAGGATAGGGGATTATGCCACTACAAAAACCATACAAGATATTATTGATAGGCGATAGTTGTATTGATGAATATGTTTATGGAACCTGCGAAAGATTAAATCCAGAAGCACCTGTTCCAATCCTTAAGTTTTATAGGAAGGAAAGTAAGAATGGAATGGCTTGGAATGTAAAAAATAATCTCCAAGCATTTGGTATAGAAGTCTATATGCTTACTAACAAGGAAAAAATAGTAAAAACCAGATACATCGATGAAAAATACAATCAACAGATTTTAAGAGTTGATGTAGAAAATATTCTTTCTCCTATGGAATATGAAATACCAAATGAAACATATGATGCATTAGTTATTTCTGATTATGATAAGGGATTTATCACTCAACAAAAGTTATTTGAACTAGTTTCCAGTTCTAAAATTCCAGTATTTGTTGATAGTAAAAAAACAATTCTTCCAGAGTCAAATTGTTTTATTAAAATTAACGATAATGAATCAAAACTATTAAAAAGTAAACATGATAATCTTATCGTTACTAGAGGTTCTGGTGGAGCAGAATATAATGAAGTAACTTATCCTGGAGAAAAAGTAAGTGTATTTGATGTTTGTGGAGCAGGTGATACATTTTTGTCTGCTTTAGTTTACTTTTATCTAGAATATGGTACAATAGAAAAAGCAATACCTTATGCCAACAAAGCAGCTGCAATAGCAGTTCAAAACTTTGGTACTTATGTTTTAAGTGGAGATGACATTAATGAAATACGTCGTTGATATAGATGGAACTATTTGTGATAAAGATGAAGGTAAAGATTATGCATCTTCTGTACCAAAAAGAGATAGAATAAAAGTAATTAATCAACTTTATGATGATGGACACTACATTGTTTACCTTACTGCACGTGGTATGGGTAGGTATGATAATAATGCAAAATTAGCAGAAGCAGATTTGAGATATATAACAGAACTACAACTCAAAGAGTGGGGTTGTAAATATCACAAATTGTTTATGGGCAAACCTGCGGGTGATGTCTACATAGATGACAAAGGAATTAATGCAAATGACTTCTTCGGAAATTAAATTTGTCCCTAAAGGGTGGGGATTTGAAAAATGGATTGTAAACTCTGAAGAGTATTGTGGAAAACTTCTTTACTTTGTAAAGGGGAAAAGATGCTCTTGGCATTTCCATAAATTGAAAGATGAAGTTTTCTATTTACAGTCTGGAAAAATTTTGTTAAAATATTATGATGAAGATGATATTGCTTTAGCAAATGAACTAATCCTTAACAAAGGGGATAAGTTTCATGTTTATCGTGGATTAAGACATCAAATGATTGCTCTTGAGGATACTGAACTTTTCGAATTCTCAACACAACATTTTGATGAAGATAGTTATCGTGTAATTAAAGGAGATTGAAATGAGTTTTGAGATTAAGCTAGTTGAGGGAATGCATCGTGGATTTCTCTCAAACTATCTTACTATTTTGACAAGTTTTAGAACACTTGAAAATAAAGGAATTGATTTAAATCAAGTCTGTGTTTCTCCATCAATGTTTATGTTGTATGGAACTGCAGATCATTGGTTTGATTCTTCTCGTGTATCTGACGATGCTAACAAAGCATTTAATGCTCAAGATGGATGGGATTGTGATTATCCTTGGGCATCTTTTAGAGACTTTGATTTAGATAAGTATCGCAAGTACTTACCTTATAATGAAAGAATGCAAGCAAAGATTAATGGTATTCCTAAAGAAAAATATAAAAATGCTTTGGGTGTTCATTACCGTGGAACTGACGGAGTTGGGCATACTGAATTTGTTGCTATTGAAAAATATTTAAAAGCAACAGAAGAAGAGTTTAATTCTGGTGGATATGATTGTATTTTTCTTACTACAGATCAAACTAATGTAATTGAGGAGTTTCAAAACTATTTCCACGAGATCGTAATTCACTATTATGATCACCAGCGTACTATGAGCACTGCTGGTTTGCATTACTCCATTCAAGCAGAACCTAATAGTTCTGAGAGAATTCTTGCAGGTGATGAAGTTTTGATTGATGCAACTACGCTATCGATGTGCAAAACTATTATTGGTAAGTCTTCAAATATCACTAACTATGCACGTATTTTGAATCCTTATGTTGAGATTCTTTATCAAGATTTAAATACCAGTAATGATCATGGAGATCATGCAGATCTTAACAGTAGGGGATATTTGGAAAGATTTCCTCAAATTAGAGTAAAAGATATTCAACCATTTATTTTTAACTGGAATCGTCAGTTTGAAAAAACTTGTACAATTGAAGACGCATTAAAAAAAGTATTTGATGAGGTTACCGTCATCAATAGTGACGATAACAATACTAGAGAGGGGTGGATTAACCTTGGAGATTCTGCTTACTTCACATCTCAATTTACTAAGGCACTAGAACTTTTTAAGGATGATAAGAAGGTTCTACTTCATATTCAGGGAGATACTGAATATAATGATTGGAAACAACTTGTTGAAGATGCAAGAAAGTATTATAATCTTTATGAGTGGGGAGTCTATGCTCCAGATGTGACTAACGTTTGGTATACTCCAGATCAAACTGATATTGAAGGATTAGAATCTGAAGATCCTAATATTAAAATGGTTGCTTGTACTGATGAAACAGTATGGTTTATTCATAGAGATGTAATTGCTGATTTTCGTAAGAGAGATCTTTCGAAAATTATGACCCCAGAAACAATGAAAATGGGATGGGGATGGGATCTTGTAATGAATGCAATCTCTTTTATTATGAAGAGACCTGTAATTAGGGATTATAATCATCAAATCCAACACGCACAGGGAACAAACTATAATAAAGAAACTGCAGGGCAGGAAATGGCAAATCTATGGAATGGTCTCCCTAGTGATCTAAAAGAATGCATTGCCCACATTAAAGGGGATAGAGAAAAAATTGTTAAGTATTTTGAGTGATGGACAAAAACAAATCAGTATTTAAACTTAAAGGTCTTCCTCAGATCTATTGGTTAAATTTAGATGCAGATACTCATCGTCGTGAGTATATGGAATCTCAATTTAAATATTGGGAGATTGAAAATCATACACGTATTTCTGGTTATGACGGTAGAATTGATGATGTATCCTCTCATTTGAAAGGGAGGATTCCTGATAATGTGTCGCAAAATGAGTTGGGATGTTGTATGTCTCATCTTAAAGCAATACGTCATTTTTATGAGAATACAAATGATGATTATTGCTTGATTTTGGAAGACGATGTAAATCTTGACATTGCTAAGTACTGGAACTTTACTTGGACAGAGTTCTTTTCACTTCTCCCATATGATTGGGATTGTGTGCAGCTTACTACTATTTGTACTGGGGATATTCATGTTAAATTGCATCTAAAGTTCATTAATGATTTTTCTGCAGCAATATATTTGATTAGTAGACATCATGCCGCAAAACTTATGAAACATCATATTCGTGGCGAAAAATATAAACTTGACAACGGCGTAAAACCAAGAGCAGTTTCTGAAGACACTATTTTGGAAACTGGAAAAACGTATACAATTCCACTGTTCCTGTATAACTTGGATATGGGATCTGCTATTCATACTGACCACCTCAGTATTTTCCATAAAGGTCCTCACGATGCTTTATTAAACTGGTGGCAACAGACTGGAGCAAATATTGACATTAGGGAATATATGAATTATGATCCATATCTGGGTAGGATAACAGAAAACTCTGCTGCTCAGTCTCAAAACGCTTGACATGCTTTTAGTTTCCCCTTATACTAAATAAGTACTTAAGAATTCTGTTGTAATTCTTAACCTTTGTCCTATAGTACAAACAAAAACAAATCTATGAAATTCTTTCAACAACTGATGCTTGCACCTGTTGCTCTGGGAATGGTTGCTCCTGCTGCGATGGCGGCAGATCTTAATATGAGTGGAGTTAACCAATATTCTTCAGATCAAGTTACAAGCGTCACTCAATTCTCTGATGTCCGTCCTACTGATTGGGCATATCAAGCACTTAGCAACCTTGTAGAGCGTTATGGTTGCGTTGCTGGTTATCCTAATGGCACCTTTGCTGGTGGTCAGGCAATGACTCGTTATGAAGCAGCAGCACTTCTGAATGCTTGTCTGGATCGTGTGACTGAGGTTACCGATGAACTCAAGCGTCTTCAGGCAGAGTTTGCTCAAGAACTTGCTGTTCTTCGTGGTCGTGTAGACAAACTGGAAGCACAAGTTACAACTCTTGAAGCACAACAGTTCTCTACTACCACTAAACTGCGTGGTGAAGCAAACTTTGTTCTTGGTGGTGTTGATAACTACCAAACTAAAGGTGGTGATGTAACTCATACCGCATTTAACTATGATCTGCGTCTGAATCTGGATACTTCGTTTACTGGTCAGGATCTTCTTCGCACTCGTCTGCGTTCTGCTAACTTCAGCAGCAATCCTTTCGGTTCCAGTTCTTCAATCTTTAAACTGGATAAAGCAGATGATACTTCTAGCGAAGTCGGTAACAATGTAGTTATTGATCGTCTTTATTATCAGTTCCCTGTATTTAACGGTAGCACCACTCTTACTGCTGGTGCTCTTGTTCGTAATACTGAAATGTCTTGGATTCCTACTGCTTACAAGTCAAACATTCTTGACTTCTTCCAAGTAGCAGGTGCCCCTGGTGTTTATAACAAAGCAACTGGTTCTGGTTTCGGTGTTCAGTACGGAACTAAAGGTCTTGTTGCTGGTGTAAACTATGTGGCACAAAATGGTGCTGATAGTGCAACTGGTGAGTTTGATAAGTCCGGTGCTCTGAATACTCTGGCACAGATTGGTTATCGTGGTACTAACTGGGGTGCTGCATTTGGGTATCGTTATGGTACTGAAGGCACTCGTGTTCGCACCTATAATGGTCTGAATGGTGCATCTGGTGCCTTGGTTCCAGGCCAAACCTCTAATGGTTATGCTATCAACGCATACTGGCAACCCACTCAATCTGGTTGGGTTCCTTCTATCTCTGCTGGTTATGGTTGGAACACTGTAAGTGGTACTGTTAGTGATGCTACCAACAGTCAGTCCTGGTTTGCTGGTCTGACCTGGGATGATGTGTTTGTTGATGGCAACTCTGCTGGTGTTGCTGTCGGCCAGGCACCTACTGCCGAGAACCTTGATAAGGCAACGATGCTTGAAATCTTCTACAAGTATCAAGTGTCTGATAACATTAGCGTCACTCCTGCTATCATCTATGGTAGTGACAATCAACGTCTTACTAACAACTCCTCTAACTGGGGTGGTGTAATTCAGACTACCTTCAAGTTTTGATAATCCACTTATAAGTTTAATCGGACCACCTCAAAAGGGTGGTCTTTTTTGTCGAGTAATGAAAACCTTAACCAAATCTTAGTTGACCTTAAGATCTTCTTCTAGTATTATTACTTACGAAGTTATTCACTTTTTATGAAACTCAAAAACTTTATTGCTGTTGGTCTGATTGCTGCTCCTGTTGCTGCAGTTGCTGGACCTGCTCTGAATGGTGCTGGTGCCACCTTCCCTGCACCTCTTTATCAACGTTGGTTCCAAGACTATGCACGAACTTCTGGGAATAGGGTTAATTATCAGTCCGTTGGTTCTGGTGCTGGTGTTCGTCAATTTATTGCGGGCACAGTTGACTTCGGAGCAAGTGACGAACCAATCTCCGCAGCAGATGCCGCCAAAGTAAAGCGTGGTGTCGTTCAGATTCCTATGGTAGGTGGAACGATTGCCGTTGCTTATAACAAGCCTGGTTGCACCCTGAAACTCACTCAGAAGCAGACTGTAGATATTTTTGCTGGTCGTATTAAGGATTGGAGTAAACTACCTAATTGTGGCAATGGTCCTATTCGCACCGTATATCGTTCTGATGGTTCTGGAACTACCTTCGCTTTTACTAACTCACTAGATGCTTTTGGTGGTTGGACTGCTGGTGTAGGTAAGGCAGTTAAGTGGCCTACTGGTGTTGGTGCTAAAGGTAATGAAGGTGTTTCTGGAACCATTCGCAATACTCCTGGTTCTATTGGATATGTGAATACTGGATTTATCAAAGCAAATAAACTTCAGGCAGCAGCAATCCAAAACAAGGCAGGTAAGTTTGTTCTTCCTACTGCTTCTTCAGGCGCTGCTGCTCTGAATAGTATTAAACTTGATGCTAATCTTGCTGGAGAAAATCCGAATCCTTCTGGTGCTAGTGCATATCCTATCTCTACTCTAACTTGGATTCTTGCTTATAAATCTGGTAATGGTACTAAAACTTCCGATATTCGTGGTGCTCTGAACTATGCTTTGGGTTCTAAGGCACAAATGATTGCTGATGATTTGGGTTATGTTCCTCTGTCTGGTTCTATTCTCAATAAAGCAAAGATCGCTGTGAATCGTATTGGTCAGTAACTCCTAACAAAATTAAGTATAAATGACTACTGGGGTGCTTGACACCCCTTTCTTTTTCCTATATAATTGTGTAACAATTCGTAATAAAACGAAAATGACTGTAACTAAAAATGAGTTCGGGCAAATGAATATGTTTGCTAAAGAACCATCAATGTATATGACTCAAGAAGACCTTGAGCGTTATGGCATTGAACCTTATGCAGAAAAAGCGGAGAAAATGAATGGACGCTGGGCTATGGTCGGCATTGTTGCTGGCGCTATTTCTTATGCTCTCACTGGGCACCTCTTCTTTGGAGTAGTTTGAGACTTGACAATGACTTCACTCTTGTTTACAATGACATCCGTTGCCTTCTTCGTTCTGTTGGCAGCATCCGTTGAAAAACTTTGCGAGACTTACTAATGGCTACTTTTAACGTCACTCTCCAATCTCCCGATGGCACTGAAACCACTATCGAATGTGCTGATGACCAGTACATCCTTGAAGCAGCAGAAGAGGCAGGTGTTGACCTCCCTTCATCGTGTAAAGCAGGCGCTTGCTCCGCTTGTGCAGGAAAACTCATCTCTGGTACAGTTGACAATGAAGAACAGTCGTTCCTTGATGATGACCAACAAGCAGAAGGTTGGGTTCTCACTTGCGTTGCTTATCCCACAAGTGATTGTGTAATTCTCACCGAACAGGAAGAGAATCTGTGATTGGAAACCTTGAACCAGAAGAAACTGTTATGGGGACTGGTGGTATGTTAGGGCAGTTTGCAATTGCCCTTGAAAAACTTGGATGGGATGCTAATGATGAAATCTCTGTAGAAATTGGAGGAGTAGCAGTAACAGGAACTGCTACTAGTCCAAATGCAAATCCAAAATGGGCAAAACCTTTTGGAACTGTATCCTACCAAAACGATGCTTTCATCGTAATTAAAAACAAGTCAAGGAACCCAGTTGTTTCTTCACAACCAAATCCTGAACTTAAACAAAAACACCCTTATCAAGGAGAACAAAAATGAACGAACGCGCAGAACGTATTAATGGTTGGTTTGCAATGATCGGTATTGTTGCGGCAATTGGGTCTTATGCCTTTACTGGGCAGATCATTCCCGGAATTTGGTGAATTAATGTTTAATATTTTTAAAAAGAAAGAAAGTACTATGGAGGTTAAAATGCGTAAAGAACAATATCAAGTTCCGCAAGTACAATTTGTATTTCGCGAGAATGGTGAATTTGTAACTCGTACTTCTTCAGAATTGTTTGATGAGAAGCGTGTGGTCCTGTTTAGTTTGCCTGGTGCTTTCACTCCTACTTGCAGTTCCTATCAGTTACCTGGATTCGAAGAGAAATATGACGACTTTCTTGGTCTCGGCATTGACGATATTTACTGCATCTCTGTTAATGATGGGTTTGTCATGAATGCCTGGGCTCAAGATCAGAACATCAAGAATGTAAAACTCATTCCAGACGGCAATGCATATTTTACACGTTCTATGGGTATGCTCGTCAATAAGTCTAACCTTGGTTTCGGTGATCGCTCTTGGCGTTATGCTATGGTCGTGGATAACGGAGTCATCGAAAAACTATTCGTTGAGGCAGGTCAGCGAGACAATGCAGACACCGACCCTTACGAGACGACTACTCCAGAAGTGGTTTTTGATTATGTGAAATCTACAGTTCGAGAAACTGCAACTGTTTAATAATACTCAAAGCGTCCGAAAGGGCGCTTTTTTAATAAATAAAATATCGAATGAGTAGGAAAGATGAGAGTAGATCTTCATAACTTTTTTCAATATTATGATCCAAAGAATCCTAAGCACGTTGCAGCAGTTGAGCAACTGGAAGTAGATCTTAAGGATTCTCCACTTCTTGACGATAGTTCTAATTGGGTCAAAATTTACAGGACAAAACCAACTGTTCCTGGAGTTCTACCTGTTCCTTTTTATCCACAGACAGATAATTATAGGGATGCACAAAGAACTTGCAACTCATCTGCTTGTGCGATGTGCTTAGAGTATTTCAAACCAGGCACTCTTCAAGGAGCAAAGGGCGATGATGCCTATGTTCGAAAAGTTTTTGCAATTGGTGATTCGACTGATCACACCGTCCAGACAAAAGTTTTGGAAGGTTATGGAATTAAGTCACGTTTTAGTTACAATTTATCTTTTTCTGATCTTGATCGTGAGTTATCTGCTGGGAGACCTGTCGTTATTGGTATCTTGCACCGCGGCTCTTTATCTAATCCTACTGGTGGGCACATGGTTGTAGTGATTGGTAAGAGAGGTGAGGATTATGTTGTGAATGATCCCTATGGTTCTCTCAATGATGGTTACACTGGACCTGTAACAAATGGTAAGGGTGCAGTCTATAAGAAGTCTGATCTTACTTATCGTTGGTTAGAAAGAGGTAAAGATAAGACTGGTTGGGGTCGTATTTTTGACGCAAAAAAGTAGAAACGCCAACTAACATTAATAATGCCAATGAAGTGCCGTTGGTTGGCATTAATTTAATTAAAGAGTTTGAAGGATGTCATCTAAATGCTTATCCAGATCCTTTAACAAAAGGACCACCTATTACAATTGGTTGGGGAAGCACTAAAGACTTTGATGGAACACCATTCAAAATAGGTAGAGTGATTACTCAAAAGTATGCAGACACTCTACTTGAGTTTGATTTAAAGAATAGATTTTTACCAGCACTTCAAAGAATACCTTATTGGAGCGAAATGAATGAAAATCAACAAGGCACAATTCTTAGCTTTGCTTATAATCTTGGTGCTAATTTTTATGGAAGCTCTAATTTTAATACGATAACTAGAGTTCTTAAAAACAAAGAATGGACTAAAGTACCTGATGCCTTATATCTTTATCATAACCCAGGAACAAGTGTAGAAGCAGGATTGAAGAGGAGGAGAGTTGCAGAAGGTAAACTTTGGAGTTCTTAATCGTCCATCTTTGCTTTTAATCCAAGCAATGCCGTAAACAAAGTAAACAAAGCATCATATCCTCTTCTTTCAGATTCTTTGCAATCTAAGGGAGGGGAATTTTTTAATCCACCTAGTGCATCTGCTCTTTCCATAGAACCTGGAACCATAAAGTTACAGTTGGCAAAAGTAACACCAACGTATCCAAGTGTTCCTACTACAATAACGACGATTAACTTATCAATTAGTTTTAAGTTTTTCATCTTCCTTCTTGTTTATGAATCCAAGTTTTTAACTCATGCAAATATTGCCTGAGTTGGTCTGCTTTTTGTAGATGCCACAAATCACCACTCTTGAAATACTCTTGAGTGTGGTTGTCTATTGCTTTTAAAATATTATGGATAGGAGCGTTCCAAGGCTCACGCTTTGGAGTATTCCATTCTCTTGGCATATATCACTTCTTCTTTCCACCGTTCTTTGCTTTTTTCGCAGTCGCATTACCTTGATTTTGCTTGGATTGCTTGCCACCAGCAGAACCCTTCTTACCTTTGTTTGCAGACTTTGACACTGCACCGCCCCATATGATACAATGATATTTAGGAAAAACAGTTCCTATTTATACTGTGCCACCTAAGCAATTGGACCTATTGACAGCATTTCCTGACGATGCTATGATAAATAGGTAAACAAATGTTACGAAACACAAAGTTCTCTTAACATTGTCGAACACCCGTTAACCGAGACCTATGGGTGTATAAATTACGTCTCTCATATCCCGCCTGAGGGTGGCGGGAACATAGTAACTCCACCATTTCCCTGATGGTCTTACTAACTGTTAAAAAAATGACTGCTACAATTTCACGTCAACAATCACAATCGAATATTTGGGAACAGTTTTGCAACTGGGTAACATCAACTGATAATCGACTATATGTTGGTTGGTTCGGTGTATTGATGGTGCCTTGCCTACTTGCTGCAACTACTTGCTTCATCATCGCATTCATCGGTGCTCCCCCAGTGGACATTGATGGCATCCGTGAACCAGTTGCTGGTTCTCTTATGTACGGAAACAACATCATCTCTGGTGCTGTTATTCCTTCGTCCAACGCGATTGGACTGCACTTCTACCCCATCTGGGAAGCTGCCTCTCTTGATGAGTGGCTTTACAACGGTGGTCCTTTCCAACTCGTTGTTTTCCACTTCCTGATTGGTATCTACTGCTATATGGGTCGCGAATGGGAACTTTCTTACCGTCTAGGTATGCGTCCTTGGATCATGGTTGCCTACAGCGCACCTGTTGCTGCTGCCTCTGCTGTGTTCCTGGTTTATCCCTTCGGTCAAGGTTCTTTCTCTGATGCAATGCCTCTTGGCATCTCTGGTACTTTTAACTACATGCTTGTTTTCCAGGCAGAACATAACATTCTGATGCACCCCTTCCATATGCTTGGAGTTGCTGGTGTCTTTGGTGGTTCTCTGTTCAGTGCAATGCACGGTTCTCTGGTTACTTCTTCGCTGGTTCGTGAAACCACCGAGCAAGAGTCGCAGAATTATGGTTACAAGTTTGGTCAAGAGGAAGAAACATATAACATAGTCGCTGCTCACGGGTATTTTGGTCGCCTTATTTTTCAATATGCGTCCTTTAATAACTCACGCAGTCTACACTTCTTCCTTGCTGCATGGCCTGTAGTTGGAATCTGGTTCGCTGCTCTTGGTGTTTCTACGATGGCATTCAATCTGAACGGACTGAATTTTAATCAGAGTATTCTTGATCATCAAGGACACGCAATTAATACCTGGGCTGATATTCTCAATCGTGCCAATCTCGGGTTTGAAGTGGTCCACGAGAGAAATGCACATAACTATCCTTTGGATCTTGCTACTGCTTCTATCACTGAAGTTGCTTTGACTGCTCCAAGTATTGGATAGCATTTGTAAAGTATTGGATATCTTCGTTTAGGTATCCAATACCCATATTACATCTACAACATAATAGACCTCTTACAGAACCATCTTCGTGTGAATGATCTACTTGGAAAACATTATATCTCCCACCAGGAGTTGATGTTTTGCAAATAGCACACTGGTGGTTCTGTTTTTTTGATAGGTTTTCGTATTCTGAAAGAGATATTCCATATTTGGTCTTTAGATGCTTTTCCCTTTTTAATGATACACTTTCTGGTCTAGCATCCCATTCATTTTTTCTTTTTCTATCACAAACTTTACATACCGTTCTGTGCGTTTTCTTTTCTTTACCATATCTTCTATCAATTACCTCATAAAATTCTGATAGAGGTTTTTGTAATCTACATTTATTGCAAAGTTTTTTCATAATAGTGGAAACTAACTATAAATATTTATAAGTTTCTACTATTATACCAATAAAATGCTCCTCATCCTAACACTCTTCATAACATTCGGTTTCTTCATGTTCTTTATGTCACTACTATGATTACAACTCAAACACCATATAAACTCTCAGAAATAATTAGAGATACTTGGCCAAACCTTTACAGACCAGCAAAAGAAACCTATAATACAAAAAGTCAGAAGAAAAAGAATGTATGATTATTGGGTGGTGATAGATAAAACCACAGGTAGAGTAATTGCTCATTGTGGTGAAGAAAACGATGCACTTGCAATGGTGGGGTTTGATCCTGATAAAAGAACTTATCGAAAGCAAAAGTTTATCATGGATCAAGTCATTACGGTCACATCAACAACAGATAAACAACTTCCTGGACAACAAGGATTGCCTGCTGCGAAAGAAGAACTACCACCAGTAGAACTTCAGCAGCAAGTGTGGCTTCCAGAGGGACAAGGAGTTCCAGTTAACGCTAAATAATTTTCAGTTTATAAAGAATTATGAAGTTCACAGTTTATTCAAAAGACGGTTGCCCATATTGCACAAAGGTTCAGCAAGTGTTAGAGTTGGCAGAACTCCAACATGTAGTTTATAAATTGGATAATGACTTTACTCGTGAAGAATTCTATGCAGAGTTTGGAGAAGGATCTACCTTTCCTCAAGTAATTGTAAACGATCAGCATATTG
>JACCDW011342217.1_pt1 | contig 22558 bp, 19 predicted proteins | sample 7449781 | NCBI WGS metagenome assembly JACCDW01 (sample SAMN15323449, study PRJNA562643) | freshwater metagenome | isolation source: river surface water | place: USA:Blue River Watershed | collected 2017-08-18
CCATATTCCTAGTCCGCCTTCCCAAATAAAAAGCGCAGAAATCGGATCCGATAAGTACTTATCTGGCGTTGTTAATACGTGATAAATCCTGCCGCCGATAATTCCAGCAGGAACTGCATAAATCGCAATATCGCCGACCAATCCTGAGTTGCCACCTTGAGCAGCGAACCTTCTACTTCCAATGGCAATTGCCAGCGCAATTCCAGTAATTATGCAGAGCGCATAAAAATGAATCGTTAATGGACCAAGTTCTAAAGTCGATTGACTTGGCGAAGGAATCACTATGGCTGCTTTGCTGCCTCGATCGCAGCTTTGAATTCATCTAGTTTGAATTCTGCACCACTACGTTCCCAGAGTTTGCCATCAATAAATACCGTAGGAGTTCCTTTTACGTTGTACTTTGCCATTGAGTCATAGACGGCTTTTACTTGTTCTAAATACTTTCCATCCTTTACGCAATTCTCGTATTCAGGAGATGTAATTCCGAGCTTCTTACTTAGCGCTAAGAGATTTTCATTTGTATAGGTGCCTGAACCTTCTTGGCCCTGAACTGCAAATAACCCGTTATGTAAATCTAGAAATCTACCTTCAGCCACCGAGCAGAAGGAAGCATTGACCGCGCGTACTGAATCTTGACCAAGGAATGAAGTCATTCGATAAGTGACTTGAGCTTCCTTGTTTCTAGCAAGCTCCTCAACGTATGAACCAATCTCTTTTTCAAAATCATTACAGAATGGACATTGCGGATCTTCCCAAATCTCAACTTTCGGCTTCACGCCAGAATTGAATGTAATTCCGTAATCATCCTCTTTACTAAATGATCCAGTCAGTACTGGGCCATTCTGAGATGCGTCAATCTTTTCAAGCGCCACATCAAAGTCACTTAAAGATGCAGAACGCTTATCCAGGACAGTGAAAATAACTCCCGAGAGCACTACAAGAGCTACCATTCCAAGAACTAAATTCCTGGTGAGGGTGTCACCGCTTTTCTCAATATCGCGATGGCGTTGACGTGGCTCTTTTGGCATTTTGACTCCTTAGCGGGCTGATTAATCTGCTGGACGCAAGTTTATCTAATTGGGGCTTTTTCGCACTCCGCTTGCGAGATCAGAGGCTAATCCTTCAACTGCATCCGCCCCCTTGCCTTCGATGAGCAACTTAAGAAATGCTGAGCCGACAATTACTCCGTCAGCAAATTGGGATATTTCAGATGCTTGATCACGATTTGATACTCCCAGACCAACGGCTACTGGCAGATTGCTGACCTTTCTAATTCTTGAAACTAAATTCTTGGCATCATTTGAAAGTGCGCTGCGTGCGCCAGTTACTCCCATCAAGCTCGCTGCATATATAAATCCAGAACAATTCTGGGTTACATTTTCTAATCGATCATCGGAACTGCTGGGAGCTACAACAAAGGTTCTATCAATGTTGAATTCATCAGTTGCAACTCTCCAATCGGTACTCTCTTCTACAGTCAAATCAGGAGTTATAACTCCAACTCCTCCAGCCGAAGATAATTCTCTTGCAAAATTGCGGTAACCGTATTTTTCGATTGGATTCCAATATGACATTACATAAGTAGGAACTTTTGAGGCTGAAACGATCTCAAATACATCTGCAACTTTAAATCCATTTTCAATTGCCGCTTCGCTAGTTTGTTGGATTACCGGTCCATCCATTACTGGGTCGCTGTATGGAATTCCGACTTCGATTAAATCGACACCACCGGCAATCATGGCCGCGATTATTTCTGATGTTTTTGTCTTGTTTGGAAAACCGGCTGTCACATACCCGATAAGTAAAGATCTATTTTCCGCCTTTGCCTTAGCGAAGAGCTCCTCTGTTTTCTTATTCATATGTTAGATCGGAATTCCAAAATAGTTCGCAGCAGTTTGCACATCTTTATCGCCTCTACCAGAGAGATTTATCAGAATATTTGCATCAACGCCAAGCTCTTTGCCAACTTGAATAGCTCCTGCAAGGGCATGGGCCGTTTCGATCGCCGGAATTATGCCTTCACTCTTTGAGAGTAGATCAAATGCGTGCATGGCTTCATCATCCGTGATTGCGCGATATTCGGCTCTGCCAATTTCTTTGAGGAAAGCGTGTTCGGGACCTACTCCTGGATAGTCAAGTCCTGCAGAAATTGAATGCGACTCTTTCGTTTGTCCATTTTCATCCTGCAACACATATGTTCTTGTGCCGTGCAAAACTCCTGGAGAACCACCAACTAATGTCGCCGCATGTTTTCCGCTGGCAACGCCTGATCCGCCAGCTTCTAAGCCAATTAATCGAACCGAAGAATCTTCGATAAATGAGTGAAAAATTCCAATTGCATTAGAACCGCCACCGACGCAAGCTAGAACTGCATCGGGAAGTTTTCCAATCAACTCTCGCATCTGCTCTTTAGACTCTTCACCAATAATTTTATGGAAATCTCTAACCATAGTTGGAAATGGATGTGGCCCAGCAACCGTTCCAAGCAAATAATGCGTGGTAGAAACATTTGTTACCCAATCACGCATCGCTTCGTTAATTGCATCTTTTAAAGTTCTAGAGCCAGTCGTGACAGGAATTACTTGTGCGCCCAAAATTTTCATTCTGGCCACGTTTAGTGATTGGCGCTTTGTGTCCTCTTCTCCCATATAAACAACGCATTCCAAACCCATTAAAGCCGCTGCGGTTGCAGAAGCGACTCCATGCTGTCCTGCACCAGTTTCTGCAATTATGCGTTGCTTGCCCATGCGCTTTGTTAGAAGTGCTTGCCCAAGAACATTATTTATCTTATGACTTCCTGTGTGATTTAAATCTTCTCGTTTCAAAAAGATTCTTGCGCCACCGGCATGTTTTGCAAAACGAGTCGCTTCGGTAATTATCGATGGCCGTCCGGTATATGTTCGATGAAGTTCACTTAGTTCATTTAAGAATATTGGATCTTTTTGAGCCGCTTCATGAGCTGCTGCTAATTCATCTAGCGCGCCAATGAGAGCTTCCGGTACGAATCTCCCGCCGTACTTTCCAAAATGTCCTTCGCTCACGTGCCTACTCTACTTTTCCGGTGGAATTCGCGCCCGTTAAGAATTCCTGAATCTTTTCCCTTGGATCCTTTGCTCGAACAAGAGCTTCGCCGACCAAAATCGCATCTGCTCCGAAACTCTGCGCTGCAATTACATCTTTCATATCGAAAATGCCCGACTCTGCAACTTTTACTATTTCATTTGGAATTAACGGTATTAAGTCGGCAAACACTTCTGAATTAACTTCCAGGGTTTTTAAATTTCGGGAATTGACTCCGATCATCTTTGCATCTATCGCTAAAGCTCGCTCCAATTCTTGATGATTGTGAACTTCAATTAGAGTCGTCATCTCCAATGCTTCGGAGATTTGAAAATAGTCTTTTAGTTGGTGATCATCGAGTGCTGCAACAATCAATAGAATTAGATCTGCTCCATATGCTCGAGATTCCTGTACGAGATATTCGCTAACCATAAAATCTTTTCGCAACACTGGTATATCTACAGAGCTACGAACAACCTTCAGATCTTGGAGCGAACCCTTAAATCTCCGACCTTCAGTTAGAACGCTTATTGCAGTTGCTCCGCCTTCCTGGTAAATCCTGGCAAGTTCTGCCGGTTCCGGAATCTCCGCAAGTTCACCTTTGCTAGGTGATGATCGTTTGATCTCTGCGATTACTGAAAATTTTTCTGCTTTGAATTTTGAGAGTGCAGGAATTGCTTTTGGCGCGGCAGCAATTTTTTCAGCAAGTTTTCCCGGAGCTAATTTGCGATTCGCTTCATCAGCTTTTACACCTTCAATAATTTGCAAGAGCGCACTCACGACAATTTCCTCAATTTGTTAGCTGAAGAAATAGCACCAAGTACGGCGGCTGCCTTATTTAAACATTCCGCATCTTCATTTTCCGGTGATGAATCTGCGACAACTCCAGCTCCTGCCTGTACATACGCTTTATCACCTTTGAGAATTGCCGTCCGGATTGCTATGCAAGTATCTAAATTTCCAGTGAAATCTAGGTAACCGATGGCACCGCCGTAGATTCCTCTTCTTGAGTTTTCATGTTCTTCAATAATTTCCATCGCACGAGGTTTAGGAGCGCCTGAGAGAGTCCCCGCTGGAAAAACTGCATACAGAGCATCTATTGGCGCCAGTTCTTTCTTTAGCTCGCCTGTAACCGTTGAAACGATATGCATGACGTGGGAATATCTTTCGATCTGCATAAACTCAACGACATTTACGGTTCCTGGTTTACAGACCCGACCTAAATCATTTCTTCCCAGATCAACCAACATTAAATGTTCTGCCCGCTCTTTAGGGTCTGAAAGTAGTTCATCACCCAGGCGAATATCTTCGGCTGGATCTAGGGCTCGTTTTCGAGTTCCTGCAATTGGATGAACCATAACTTCGCCATCAGTTACCTTCACCAACGCTTCCGGGCTTGAGCCAACAACGCTAAGACCATCGGCAAATCTGAGCAGAAACATATATGGGCTTGGATTATGAAGTCGCAACATTCGATAAACATCAAATGGATCTGCTTGGTTCTCCATTTCGAACCGTTGTGAAAGCACAACTTGAAACGCTTCTCCGCTCTTGATTTCCTCTTTGATTTCATTAACTTTATTGCAAAATTCCGCAGAACTTGTTTTTCGATTGAACTCTGCCGGAGGTCTATCGTCTAAATAGTTAAGAGGAGTTATTAATGGTTCTTTTAACATATTCTTCATAGCTGAGAGTCGATTTAAGCTATTTTCATAAGCTTCATTAACTCGCTCTTTGGAGCCATCCCAATTAATTGCATTCGCGATTAAAGTTACAGAACCTTGCAAGTGATCATAAATGGCTAGATCTGTTGTGAGCATAAAAGCCATCTCAGGGAGTCCAAGTTCATTTGGATTCAAGTCCGGAAGATTTTCTAATCTGCGTACTGAGTCATAGCCAAGATAGCCAACAAGACCGCTAGTCAGCCTCGGCAATCCAGGAATCCGCGGTGTTCGAAGATGAGAACCAGCTATTGCGAGAGCCTCTAGAGGATCTATTCCAATCGGCACTCCAGCCGGTGGCGTACCTATCCACTCTGCAACACCAGATTTCTCAGTTAATGTCGCTTGACTTGAAACTCCAATAAAGGAATACCTTGCCCAAGTACCACCATTTTCTGCTGACTCCAACAAGAAGGTATTGGGAGCGTGCTTCGTAAGTTTTGAGTAAAGCGTCAGAGGTGTTTCGCTATCCGCTAGAAAACTTTCTGCAACAGGAATGACGTTATAACTTTCGGCATATTTCTTAAATTCTTCTAAAGATATTGGAGTCTTGCCAGTGCTAGAAAGCATTATCTGCTGCACACTCCTAGGGCATCGGGGAAAAAGAGCTCGCCTTCGTAAAACGCTTTGCCAATTATGACGCCTTCCAGACCCCTACTGGTACGCATCCGCAAGCTCTCCAATTCATTTAGGTTCGAAACTCCGCCTGACCAGACTATGGGTTGATTCGTTATCTCTAAAATTTCATCCAATAGCTGAAGATTTGGACCTCCGAGCGATCCATCCTTATTAACATCGGTAACCACGTATCTTCGAGCGCCTAGTTTATCTAGTTGCTTCACTATCGAGGTGAAGTCCTTTATCAAGATATTGCTACCTCTAGCGAGTAAGTCACGACCTTGTACATCAAGTCCTATTACAAGTCGTTCTCCATATTGATCTAATGCTTCACCAACCCAATTCATGTCTACTAGAGCGGTTGTACCAATATTTGCACGAACACATTTAGTTGACATGGCAAATTCCAGCGAATCTTTATCTTTAATGCCTCCCGATAACTGCACTTTCAAATCCAGATTAGCAATCAGATCAAAAAGTAATTCCCGATTTGTGCCAGAGCCATAAGCAGCATCCAAGTCAACCAAGTGAAGCCATGTTGCACCCATTTCAAGAAATTTTTGGGCTACTTCTAGCGGATTGGAATCAGAAGTTTCGGATGCATCTTGCGCCAATGAAATTCTTACAGATCTGCCGCCCTTTACATCAAGGGCAGGTAGAAGATCTAACTGCTCAACTTTGGACATTCGCTAAGTCTAGAGAGTGTCTTAGCTGAGGTGCTTTCTGATTAAACCAAGCAATCTGGTCCAAGAATCGATTTTAAGTCTGCGCTAAGTCCGGGCGAGGCAGTGATTCGAAGTCCATCATCTAATCTAAAGGTTGTCTCCTTCGCTCCACCTTCAATTCGTAAATGAACTTCTCGAGTGCCAGGATGAGATCTCAAAATTTCTTTCATGCGATCCACAACTGGAGGCGTGCATCTCTCTGCTTCGACTTTGATGATGAAGGGACCTATTGGAGCCTGGTTAATATCCGGTAAAGATAGATCCATAGCTGCTACTCGTGGCGTCTCTTCTCTCTTATCGATTCTCCCTCGGATTGCAACTATGCGATCTTCAATAAGATTTAACGCATGCTGTTGATATGAGTTTGAGAAGAAGAGAACATCAATCGCACCTTCTAGATCTTCAAGAGTAACTATTGCCCATGAAGATCCTTGGCGACTTACTTTTCGCTGAACATTTGTGATTAAGCCAGCAATTGTGACGATACTTTCGTGTTGGATACCTTCTTCGAAAAGTTGGCTAATAGTTATATCGCGAACGCTCTTTAACACATGCTCTACTCCAAGGAGTGGATGATCAGAGACGTATAAACCTAACATTTCTCTTTCGTAAGATAACAAAAGTGGCTTATCCCATTCGCCATCTGGAATCTGTGTAGATATTCCCGAGACGCTTTGCGGATTATCAGAACCGCTGCCGAAAAGATCGAACTGCCCGATAGCTTCTGCGCGTTTGACTTCTGCAACTGAATCTATGGCCTCCAAATAGATTGTCATCAAACCTTTTCTGCTATGCCCTAACGAATCAAACGCGCCAGCTTTGATTAATGATTCGATAGTTTTCTTATTGCATACAGTTGCATCAACCTTTGCCAAAAAGTCACTAAAGGATGTGAATTTACCTTTTTCAAGACGATTCTTTGCAATTGATGCGACTACATTCTCGCCAACATTTCTTACGGCAGCCAATCCAAATCGAATATCTGTTCCGATTGGCGTGTAAGCAGCATCTGACTCATTTACATCAGGTGGCAGAACTTTGATTCCCATTCTTCGACATTCGCTCAAATACAATGCAGTTTTATCTTTATCGTGCTGAACGCTAGTTAACAGTGCCGCCATATATTCGGTCGGAAAATTCGCTTTTAGATAAGCCGTCCAAAATGAAATTACGCCATAACCTGCGCTATGAGCGCGGTTAAACGCGTAATCCGAGAATGGAATCAAGGTCTTCCAAAGTTCCTCGATTGCTGCACTGGAAAATCCATTCTTAGACATGCCGGCTTCAAAATGAACATATTCTTTATCAAGAATTTCCTTATTCTTCTTACCCATAGCTTTTCGGAGAAGATCTGCGCGAGCGAGTGAGAAACCAGCAACTTTCTGAGCAATCGCCATAACCTGTTCCTGATAAACAATTAATCCATAGGTGTCATCAAGAATTTCGCTCAAGGCATCTTGAAGTTCAGGATGAATCGGCTCGATTCGCTTCCGTTTATTTTTGCGATCGGCATAATCATTATGAGCATTTACTCCCATTGGGCCGGGGCGATAGAGAGCAATTACAGCTGAGATATCAGCAAAAGAATCTGGAACCATGGAACGTAGGAGCGCACGTATCGGTGCGCTATCCAACTGAAATACTCCAAGAGTTTCACCGCGAGAAAGTAACTCAAAAGTTTTCTTATCTCCCAATGGAAGATCTTCCAGAACTACTTTCTTACCTTGATTCTTTTCGATATTTGCAATGCAATCATCTAGAACGGAGAGATTTCGTAGTCCCAGAAAATCCATTTTAAGAAGTCCGGTTGCTTCGCACGCTCCCATATCGAATTGTGTAATTGTGGCGCCATCTGTATCTCTTCGATGTATTGGAATTACTTCCAAAAGAGGTTCGCGACTAAGAATCACACCGGCTGCATGGACGCCTGGTTGTCGCTTTAAGCCTTCGAGACCTCTAGCCATATCAACGATGATTTTGGCATCAGAATCTTCTTCGTAAATATTGCGAAATTCTTGGGCTTCTTGAAAGCGCTCATTCTCTTTATCAAATACTCCAGCTAAGGAAATATCTTTGCCCATGATTGAAGGAGGTAGCGCTTTTGTTAATTTATCCCCCAATGCAAATGGATACCCGAGTACTCGCGTTGCATCCTTAATAGCTTGTTTAGATTTGATGGTATTGAAGGTAATTATCTGTGCCACGCGATCTTCGCCATATTTTTCGATTGCGTACCGAATCATTTCGCCACGACGTCTTTCATCAAAATCCAGGTCAATATCGGGCATTGATATTCGATCTGGATTTAGGAAACGCTCGAAAAGCAAACCATGTTCGATGGGATCTAGAGCTGTGATTCCCAAACTAAAAGAGACGAGAGATCCCGCGGCTGAACCTCTGCCTGGTCCAACGCGAATTCCAATTGACTTTGCATACGCAACAAGATCTGAGACGACCAGAAAGTATCCGGCAAATCCCATCTTTGTCATTACTTCTAGTTCAAAATCAAGACGGCTCGAATAGTTTTCGGGAACCCCAGCCGGGAATTTCTCAGCAAGTCCAGTTCTTGCCCGCTTTATCAGCCAAGTGCTTTCATCTTCTCCAGCTGGCACTGGAAACTTAGGGAGAAGATTCTCATTTTCGCGCAATGTGACATTACAACGTTCGGCGATTAATAGTGTGTTATCACAGGCTTCTTCTAGCCCGCTAAAAATCTGACGCATAGTTGCCGCGTCTTTTAGATAAAACTCATCGCTATCAAATTTAAATCGCTTCGGATCGGCCAGAGTGCTACCTGATTGGACTGATAAAAGGGCTTCATGATGTCTGGCATCTTTTGCAAAGGTGTAATGGAGATCATTTGTGGCCACCAACGGCAATCCCAGATCTTTAGCTAGCTTTAAAAGGTCGTTCTTAACTCGATTCTCGATTTCCAGCCCGTGATCCATAATTTCAACGTAGTAGTTACCTGTGCCAAAAATTTCTAGATATTTTGCAGCTGCGGCACGGGCTTCGTTGTATGCACCCATTCGTAATCGAGTTTGAATTTCGCCACCTGGGCAACCTGTTGTGGCAATTAATCCGCTTCCGTATTTTTCCAGTAACTCGATATCCATTCTTGGTTTGTAATAAAAACCCTCTAGCGACGCCAGTGAAGATAACTTAAACAAATTGGTTAAGCCCTCGTTGTTCTGGGCAAGAAGTGTCATGTGGGTGTAGGCGCCACCACCAGATACATCATCTTCTCCGCCATCTGACCATCTGACTCTACGTTTTTCAAATCTCGATTCTGGTGCGACATAAGCTTCAATACCAATTATTGGTTTTACACCGGAAGCTTTCATGGTTTTATAGAAATCAAAGGCGCCGAAAACATGTCCGTGATCTGTAATCGCAATGGCAGATTCACCTTGCCGCTTTACTTCTTGGGCCAATTGATCGATCCGGGCAGCCCCATCGAGCATTGAATATTCGGTATGTACGTGGAGATGAACGAAGCCCTTGCTCACGGTCGGCGAGATTACTCCCCGACTATGACTTAACGGCCAAAAGCGAGAGGGCGCGTTTTAAGTCTTTTGGATAAGTAGATTTAAGGTGAATTCGCTCACCGGTTCTAGGTTGCAAAAATTCAAGTTCAATCGCATGAAGCCATGGGCGACGCAATTCGAGCCGTTCGGCCAGGACTGGATCGGCGCCGTAGGCGAGATCTCCGACAAGCGGGTGTCTTAAGGCACTGAAATGAACACGAATCTGATGAGTTCTTCCAGTTTCTAATTCCACTTTTAATAATGTGGCACTCGGAAATAATTCAATCAAAGAAAAATGGGTAATGCTTGGCTTGCCATCTGCAACAACTGCAAATCGATAATCTTCTTTTGGATGTCGACCGATTGGTGCATCTATTGTTCCCTCGGCTGGATCCATATGTCCTTGAACCAACGCATGATATATCTTTGAAACTTTTCGCTCCCGAAATTGATCCTTAAGTTTTAAATAGGAATCTTCATTCTTCGCAACCATCATTAATCCAGTAGTACCTACATCTAAACGTTGCACTATTCCTTTTCGTTCTTCTGACCCAGAAGTTGAGATCCTAAAACCTTTAGAAATTAGATCCCCGAGTACGGTTGGACCCTTCCATCCTGGACTTGGATGTGCGGCGGTTCCAACTGGCTTATCTACTACAACTACATCTTCATCGTCATAAACGATTGAAATTTCATCACTTGTAACTTTTGTAAAATCTAGTGGATCAACAAGTTCGGGCATAGTTACTTCTATTCGATCGCCAATCGTCACGCGATCAGATTTTGAAAGTAATCTCTTTCCTTGCCTCACATCACCTGCATTGATCAAGTCCGCAGCAGAACTCCGTGACAGGTTTAGCGCCTTAGAAAGTGCAACATCAACTCGTTCACCATCTAGGGAGTCATCAATTAGTACTTGTCGTTTCTCTCGATCGGCCATCATGAACCTTTGCCATCATCCTTGGCTATATGTGAGATGTTAAATAATGCTAAAACCGACATAGTAATTCCGGCGCAGACGATTGCGCTATCTGCCAGATTAAAAACCGGCCAATTCGGAAGTTCAATCCAATCGATTACTTCGCCGCGCCACACACCAGGAGGCCTCAGAGCTCGATCATATAAATTGCCCAATACCCCACCAAGTAGAAGCGCTAGCGCTGCTGCCCAATATCTACTTGTTACCTGGCGAATAAAGAAAATAATAAATCCAATTACCGCGAGTTTAAGCGCAGAGAGAAGCAACGTTGCATCTTCAAAGAAACTAAATGCTGCACCGGGGTTGGTCGCATAAGTTAATTTTAAAAAATTACCAATTACTTTTATAGGTTCGCTTCCTTGGAGAAATCTCTCAGCCCAATTCTTTGTAGCAAGGTCAAGCGTGAAAGTTACTGTCGCAATGAGAATGAAGAGTCGTCGCGCGCTAATTGCACGTGACGACTTTAGCGGCGTTCTTCTTTCTGCTTGCATGTCATGCAGAGAGTTGCTCGTGGAAAAACCTTGAGTCGAGCTTTGCCTATCGGATTGCCACAATCTTCGCAGCGACCATATGATTTATTGTCGATGCGCTCTAATGCGCGCTCGGTTTGTAAAACCATATCTCTTGCGTTGTATACCAGCGACATTTCATGTTCACGTTCAAAGGTTTTTGTTCCGGCATCAGCTTGATCATCTCCGGCTCCAACTCCAGATGCTTCAATTAGCGCATCCATCTCGCTTTCAACTTCTGCGAGTTCTTCTTTCAAGCGGATCAAATCTTTTGCAAGCTCGGCTCTTATAGTCTTTAGTTCTAGAGCGCTCCAATTTTCAGTACCTTCACTAACAATTAATGGAGCTGGGGCCGCTTTTATCGGCTTAAGCGGTGCCGGCTTCTTCCCGGGCTTAACCTTCCTTATTGGCGGAGGAAGAACTAATCGTTTCTCTTCTACAACTACAACTCCGCTATCTTCAACTTCCGGCTTATATACAGAAATAGTTGTTGCACCTTTTGCGGTACTACTTGTTAGTGCAGTCTTATGTTGACCTTTAATGATCTCAGTTGGTGCTTTCTTGCTTCCTAGTTTTGGCTTCACCATAGGTTTAACAGACTTCCCCTTAGCCGAACCTACTTTGGAGGCAGAGTTTGTCTTGCCAGATGCGGGCTTCGCTTTCTTGCTAGCGCTCTTATTGGCGGCGCTCTTATTGGCGGCGCTCTTATTGGCGGCGCTCTTCTTGGCGGCGCTCTTATTTACAGATTTCTTGGCCAAAGCTTTTTTGGCAGGGGCCTTCTTCATTTTGGCTACCGCCTTAGCTAGCTTCTTTTTTATTGGCACAGCGCCGAAGGCTAGGGCTTTGCACGAGCAATTGCCACTCGCCACGATGGATTACAATTCTCATCTGAAGTTTCGCTTTGACCAGGCAATCACCTGTGAGCGAGTTGGAAGAAATGAGCATTACGCTCACGTAGACCCAACATTTATTAAGTGGCTCAAATTGAGCAAGGCGGGTGGTACCGCGGTCTTTGATCGCCCCTCCAAATTCCAACGAAAATCTCGTCGGAAGTGAATTGGAGGTTGAGTGTGACAAAGAAATCCCCTTATCAAACTCTCAATCCCCAAATTGATTTACCGTCGACGGAAAAAGAAATTCTCAATTTTTGGCGTACCCAAGAAATATTTCATAAAAGCGTTGCGCAACGAAAATCTGGTGAGTCCTGGACATTCTATGAAGGCCCGCCTACTGCAAATGGCATGCCAGGAACGCATCACATAGAAGCACGGGTATTTAAGGATGTATTCCCTCGATTTCATACCATGAAGGGAAAGCATGTAATTAGAAAAGCTGGTTGGGATTGTCACGGTCTTCCAGTTGAGATTGCTGTTGAAAAAGAATTGGGTTTTTCTGGAAAAGGCGATATTGAAAAGTTTGGTGTTGCCGCATTTAATGAAAAATGTCGTGAATCAGTACAACGTCACGTCGGCGCATTTACGGAAATGACAGAGCGAATGGGTTTCTGGGTTGACTTTGATGAAGCCTATTGGACTATGTCAGATGAATATATCGAAAGCGTCTGGTGGTCACTTGCCCAGATACACAAGAAAGGTTTACTGGCTCAAGATCATCGAGTAGCTCCGTATTGCCCTCGTTGCGGTACAGGTCTTTCTGATCATGAACTTGCGCAAGGTTACGAGACTGTGACCGATCCTTCAGTTTACGTTCGTTTTCCAATTACAAGTGGCGAGCTAAGCAAACTAAATGCAAATCTGCTGGTTTGGACGACAACGCCTTGGACCTTGGTTTCAAATACCGCTGTTGCGGTAAATCCAGAAGTTACATATCTGGTTGTAGCTAAAGCTAAGGAAGAAGATAAGCCTGAATCTCTTGACGAAGTTCTTGTCATTGCTGAGCCTCTCGCAAAGATTCTGGGCGAGTACAAGATATTGAAAACCCTTGTAGGCAGGGATTTAGAACGAGTTACGTATAAACGACCTTTAGATTTGATTGAAATTCCGGATTCACATTTTGTTGTACTTGCTGATTACGTCACGGTAGAAGATGGCACTGGTTTAGTCCATCAGTCCCCCGCTTTCGGCGCAGACGATTTAGCAACTTGCCGCAGATACGACTTACCTGTTGTAAATCCCGTTGCATCCAATGGGCATTTCTTGGATGACGTTCCACTTGTTGGCGGATTATTTTTCAAAGAAGCCGATAAACCGCTAGTTAAGAAGTTGCGTGAAAATGGCGTCTTATTCCGACATCAGCCTTATGAACACACTTATCCTCATTGCTGGCGTTGCCATACTCCCCTTATTTATTACGCACAACCTTCTTGGTACATAAGAACTACTAAAGTTCAAAGTGAGTTAATTCGCGAAAATCAGAAGACAGACTGGCATCCTGAAACAATTAAGAATGGTAGATACGGAGATTGGCTAAATAACAATGTCGATTGGGCGCTCTCTCGAAATCGCTATTGGGGAACACCGCTACCAATTTGGAGATGCGAAAATTCACATGAAATTGCGATTGCATCAAAGAGTGAACTATCCGCGAGAGCCGGTCGAGATTTAACTCAACTAGAACTTCATCGACCATATGTTGATGAGATTACATTCCCTTGCGAGAGCTGTAAGTCTGAAATGAAGCGAACTATTGAAGTAATTGACTGCTGGTATGACTCTGGATCAATGCCTTTTGCGCAATGGGGCTATCCACACAAAGCCGGCTCTGTCGAGAAATTTAATGAGGCTTATCCAGCAGATTTTATCTGTGAAGCGATTGATCAAACACGTGGCTGGTTCTACACCTTGATGGCAATCGGAACTATGGTTTTTGATAAATCTTCTTATAAAACTGTCTTATGTCTTGGACATATATTGGATAAAGATGGTCGAAAAATGAGTAAGCACCTCGGAAATGTTTTGGAGCCAATTCCTTTAATGGATAAACATGGCGCCGATGCAGTCCGTTGGTACATGTTGGCTGCAGGGTCACCTTGGAGCGCTAGACGTGTGGGCCACGAAATAATCTCTGAAGTTGTTAGAAAGACTCTTTTGACCTACTGGAACACAGTTTCATTTTTAGCGCTTTATGCATCCGCATCCGATTATCAACCTGGCAATGCTCCAGATGTATCTAAACGCCCAATGATGGATAGATGGATAATAAGTGAGTTAAATAAACTCATTGCAGCAGTAGATGGCGCTTATCAAAACTTCGATTCACAAGAAGTAGGCGAAATAATCTCTATATTTATCGATGATCTATCTAATTGGTATGTAAGAAGATCCAGAAGAAGATTTTGGGATGGCGATGTTGCAGCGCTAGCCACGCTCGAGGAATGTCTCGAAATATTAACGCTATTAATGGCTCCAATGGTTCCTTTTATAACCGAGCATGTCTGGCAAGTACTTTTTAAAAAGGTCGATCCACAAAAACCTTCATCTGTTCATCTCGCCGATTTTCCAGTTGCAGATAAAAAGCAAGTAGACGAAAAACTTTCTAAAGATGTTGCGCAAACCCGCCGTCTCGTTGAGCTAGGAAGAGCAGCACGGGCTCAATCGCAACAAAAAATTAGACAACCACTTTCGCGAGCACTCATTGCCGCAACCGGATGGAGTTCGTTAGCTTCAGAACTGAAAGAACAGATTGCCGATGAACTAAATGTTGAGAATTTGGATGATTTATCGACATCGGATGGAGATTTGGTAGACGTATCGGTCAAAGCAAATTTCCGAACCTTAGGTAGCAAGTACGGAAGCGCAGTTCAAGAGATTGCAAAATTGATTAGCGAATCCGATGCCACCTTGATGGTCAAGACAATTCGTCAATCGGCAAAATTGGATCTCTCTTACAGTGGAGGAATTGCAGAAATTGAGGAGAGTGATCTCGTTATTACAGAGACCCCACGTTCTGGGTGGTCAGTAGCCTCACATTCTGGCGAGAGCGTCGCTTTGGATCTTGCTTTAGACCAACGATTAATCAATAAGGGCATTGTCCGCGAAGCTATTAGAGCAATCCAAGATGAGCGCAAGGCGATAGGACTTGAAGTTAGTGATCGCATCAAAGTACTTTGGAATTCATCACCGGATTCTGCTCCGGCAATTACCGAAGCCAAAGATCACATCATGGATGAAGTATTAGCACTGGAATTTGATAGAGATGAATCGATAAAACTTGGTGAATCAGAACTTCAACTTGGGCTTAAACTGACAAAAGTTAATTAGCAAAACTCTTCAGATAAGTATTTCTGCAAGGATTGATACTGCAAAAAATAGGACAATGAAAGATAGGTCCAGAGATACCGGGCCAATTCGAAGTGGTGGAACAAATCTTCTAACAAAAGAAAGAGGACGATCAGTTAGTAAGTAAATGATTTCTGCTAAAGGCAACAAAATTCCACGAGGGCGCCAATCTGGCTTGAACATTCTTACGTAGTCAAGAATTAATCGAGCAAAAAGCGCCAATAAAAAGAAATTTAATGCAAAAACAATTAAGCCAGTTAAATTAATCAATTAACTCAACTCTGATTGAAGAAACTTGCTTGAGCTGCTGCGCTCTTTTCTTCACCACTAACAGTTACATTTGGTGGAGTTAATAGAAAAACTTTGGAGGTAACTCGTTCTATCGTTCCTGCATGTCCGAAAACTAAACCAGAAGCAAAATCGATTAAACGTTTACGTTCCGCTTCTTCCATATCGCTTAAATTCATAATTACCGGATTGCCTTCACGGTAATACTCGCCTATTGCTCTTGCTTCGCTGTAAAAGCGAGGAGTAATCGTCACGATTCGATCTAACGGCTGGGCGGAGGGTTGTGATGCCTGCGCAACTGAGAGTTTGGTCGGAGCATTTTTAATAGGCGCCTTAACTACTGGGCGACTATTAGTCTCAACAACCGAGCCATCATCTTCAGTTAAGCCTAGATAATTTGTCATTCTTCGAAGGGCATTAGACATACCGCAATTTTAAGGTCAGAGCTATCTCGAACCGAGGATTGAACTTCCCAGCCTGATATGTGTCGCGCCAAATTCAATGGCAATTTGATAATCATCGCTCATGCCAGCTGATATAAAGGAAGCCCCCGGGTAAATCTTTTGCAACTCTTGGGATGATTCGTAAAGGAGTTCAAAGCCCGGACGTGGGTCTTCACCTAGGGGACCTACTCCCATCACTCCAACTATCGAAATAGAATCCAGATGCAATAAATCTTCAGCAAAAGAAGTTAATTCAACTGGATCTATGCCACTTCTATTTTCTCTGCGGTTATTTGCATCAAGGTTAATTTGAATAAAGATCTTCTGTGATTTGCCTGCATTCCTAGCATGCTCTGAGATCTTGGTCGCATGCTCCTTGGAATCTAGCGAATGGATAAAGTCACTCCAATGAACTAATGATTTGATTTTCTTGCTCTGGATTCGGCCCTGAAAATGCCAAATTGCATCCAGTGGGATGCTCTCGGACTTAGCCGACCCTTCTTCGTCACGATTCTCTCCAAAATCTCTAATGCCCAATTTGTAAAGAATTTCAATATCACTTACTGGGAAGGTTTTAGTAACAACTATTAACTTAACTTCTTTTGGAATCTGACTCTTAATTAACTTGAGTCGCTCGCCGATTTCCTTAGTTCTAAATTCAGTTTCAGAATTGGTCATTGCCAAACTACCCCAGCTTGTCTTCCCGTTATGCCATCGCGTCGATACGAAAAATAGCCCGGTTGATGATCAACGCATAAATCTGAACTTCTAAAAGTTATTCCTGCCGATCTCAATTTAGCTTTGAGGCCTGCGCTTACGTCAACGGAGCATTTTGAAGAATCAAAACTGGCTTCTGGATTAGACTTAATTACTTCTTGATAAGTTGCCTGATCTAGTTCATAGCATTTACCGCAGATAGCAGGGCCAATTTCTGCCTCGATCTCTTTAGGTGGTATTCCATTTGAAATAAATCTTTCCAATGTTTCTTCAAAGATCCCTGCTACCAATCCTTTTCGGCCAACATGAACTGCTGCTATTGCCTCTCTTGAGCTTAAGAGAAGAGGCGTGCAATCAGCAATTAAAGTGACTAAAGCGCAATCTTTTCGCCTTGTAAATAATGCGTCTGCTTGAGGAGAAAAACTGAAATCAGAGCTTTCCGTAACTTCGTAAACAGTATTTCCATGCACTTGATTCATATAGAAAATTTTCGAGAGCGGGATACCAATTCTCTCTGCGAGAATCTCTCGATTTTTTTGGACATCTGTTTGAGAATCCCCAACATGCAACGCCAAGTTAAATGATTCGAATACGCCTTTGCTGACGCCACCAGAGCGCGTTGAAAAGAAAGTCTTTGCCATCCCTACTTCATGAAGTCTGGGACGTCGATATCATCTTCAGCAACTAGTTCCTCAAAAGTAATTCTCCGCTTAGCTGGCTGTTCAGGTGCATCCATTGCAACAGAGATTGGATCATTAGCCGGAATTGGATCAGCTTGGCCATTTAATGAAGCTGAATTGAGTACTGGGACCGATACCCGCTTAGGTACGCCACCTTCAAAACCAGCGGCAATAACCGTGACTCGAACTTCATCCCCGAGTGAATCATCAATAACAGTTCCAAAAATTATGTTGGCATCAGGGTGGGCGTATTTGGCAACAAGTTCTGCGGCTTCGCTGATTTCAAATAATCCAAGGTCAGAGCCGCCAGCAATCGAGAGTAAAACTCCGTGAGCGCCTTCAATTGATGCCTCCAGTAACGGAGATGAGATTGCTAATTCTGCGGCGCGGGTTGCGCGAGCTTCACCTCGTGCAGAGCCAATTCCCATTAGAGCAGATCCCGCACCATCCATAACACTCTTTACATCAGCAAAGTCTAGATTGATTAAACCAGGAGTTGTGATCAAATCTGTGATGCCTTGAACTCCCGAAAGAAGTACTTGATCTGCAGTCTTGAATGCTTCTGGTGCAGAAATTGAACGATCAGAAATTGAAAGTAATCGATCATTCGGAATGACAATTAATGTATCAACTTCATCACGAAGCTCTTCAATTCCAATTTCTGCTTGACTTGTTCTTCGCTTACCTTCAAAACTGAAAGGCTTGGTAACGACGCCAACAGTTAACGCGCCAAGACTCTTTGCAATTTTTGCTACAACAGGTGCGCCACCTGTACCTGTTCCGCCACCTTCACCTGCGGTAACAAAAACCATATCCGAGCCACGTAGAACTTCTTCAATTTCTTCAGTGTGATCAATAGCAGCTTGCTTCCCTATTTCAGGATTTGCACCTGCTCCTAAACCTCGAGTTAGTTTTCTTCCGATATCTAGTTTTACATCAGCATCACTCATTAGAAGCGCTTGGGCATCAGTATTAATTGCAATGAATTCAACACCTTTTAAACCAGCATCAATCATTCGATTAACTGCGTTCACACCGCCGCCACCAATACCTACAACTTTGATGACCGCTAAATAATTCTGTGGTGTTGCCACGTTGAGCCCCTTTTCAAACCCTAATTCTCAACTTGAGAGTCAAGGTTTTGCTTTAATGTGTTGGCAAAAGTATGCGTGGAGCAGGTCAGGGGCAAACACCGACACGAATTTTATTTTGAAAATGTAGAGTCGAAATCATTGGATTTTTTCGAAAGGAAATTAAGAATTTTTAGGGTCTAACTACTGGCGATAACGGAGTTGAAAGATCAAATACTTTCGCTTTTCGATTCTCTTTTAGCGCCATTAATCCAACCAATGCTTCGTATTTGAGCGGAAACTCGTTGACACTTCCCCAGAAAATATCCAACTCTCGTCCCGCGATTTGGACTTTGCTCCGAAATTTATCCTTGCTTGGAGCAGATAGATAAAGAACTCTTGCATCAAGCTGAGCTAGCTCTTCAAGAAGTAGAGCCGCATCAAATTTGAGATCGCTTTGAGTGGCAATCTTTATTCTAGGCAAGTCGCTCCAATCGACTTGGCCAGCCGCCTGAGCATCTGATGCTTGATCTGACGCTAGATAGAAAATTTCCAGGTTCTTATCTAAAAAGCCAACCTGTGTAATTGAAGGTTGGTCCAAGATTGCTATGGCATCTCTGGGCTCCACATCAATTTTTACCTCACCGCTGATGAAGTTTCTCGAAATCTTTACACTTTCAACCCAGACCAGATTTCGCAACCGCGAAGTAATTGCCCTTTTATCAACTCTGGCAAGAGGTTGTCCGATGGAGATTACGCTCGGCGATTTCGCAATTTCCAATTTGAGCTGATTTACTATTCTGTTTTCACTTTCCAAATAAGTAATCTTCTTAACCGGAAAAATATTGGACCACCCAAATAAATAAGTGCTACCAATCAACAACGTTAAAGTCACCAGAAGAATTAAAGTTCGCCTGACTCCTCTAATCATTTATTTTGTAGATTCTCCACGATAAGCGGCGCAAGTGAACTAACGTCACCCGCGCCGAGAGTAAGAACTAGATCTCCATTTTTTGCAACTGAAATAACTTTGGAAATTACTTCGGTCATTGAAGGTTCATAAGTAACCTTATCTCCGGCCATCCGCTTGGCAATCGCTGCGGAAGTAACTCCTGGAATAGGTTCTTCTCCTGCTGGGTATATTTCTAAAAGGTATGTGTGATCTGCGTTAGATAATTGCTCAGCAAATTCATCAAGAAATACCTGTGTGCGAGAGAACCTATGAGGTTGATAAATCACAATTACTCTTCCAGAGCCCGCATAACGTTTAGCTGTTTCCAGAGTTGCTTTGATTTCGGTCGGGTGATGTCCATAATCATCTACAACAGTGATCCCATTTACGGTTCCTTTTATTTCGAAGCGCCGTCGCGCCCCTGTGAATGAGTTCAAACCATCAATTGCACTTTGAGTTGGTGCGCCAATTTCAATGGACGCTGCAAGTGCGCCAACGGCATTTAAGAGATTGTGAAACCCTGGTACCGACAGATTCAAATCTCCTAATACGCGACCTTTTGCCGTAACTCTGGCCAAGGAGTTCTTTGGATTAAGTACAACTCGATTAATCAAGTAATCGGGATCACCAGAGGAACCATATGTGACAATCTTTAAGGAACTTTTCTGCAAATGACTTATCAGACGTTGCACGCCTGGATCGTCGCTACAAAGAACAAGAAATTCTGAGACTGTATTTGCAAAATTTAAGAAAAGCTGGTCAATCTCAGCCAGGTCTTTGAAATTATCGACATGGTCAAGTTCGATATTTGTAATAACAGCACCTGTAGGTCTATAGGAAGTAAATGATCCATCAGATTCATCCGCCTCAACCACAAAAATATCGCCTGATCCATGATGCGCATTAGTTCCAGAATTCTTTATTGAGGCACCAATTGCAAAGGATGGGTCAAGTCCGCTGCGCTGCAATGCCACCGTCAGCATAGATGTTGTTGTTGTTTTACCATGAGTGCCAGCAATAGCAATCGAACGTCTATTTATAAGCAATTCTGAAAGCGCTTCAGCGCGCCCGAGAATCTTTAGCCCTTGAGCTTTAGCAGCAACTATCTCTGGATTTGAATCCGGAATTGCACTTGATTTAACTAAGAGATCCGCGCCATCTATATTCGCACCATCGTGGCCAATAAAAATCGTTATTCCCTGCGCTCGAAGGCTATCCAATGCAGCAGAATCATGAATATCGCTTCCAGAAACTGAGCCGCCCCTAGCAGCGATTACCTTCGCAATTCCGCTCATACCCGATCCACCAATTCCAACAAAGTGAGTCTTTAATTCAGAAATATTCTTGGAATTCATCTTTTAACTCGCATCTCTCAAGCAGTTTAAAACTAATTCTGCAATTTTATCTGCCGCTTGTAGATGAAGTTTATTAATTTCAGCACTTCTCTCTCTTAACTCAGTGATGCATTTATGAAGATTTTCAATTAGCCAAGGGCCGCTGAGCTCTGTTTCATTAACAATTTTTGCAAAACCTTGCCCCTCTAGCTCCAGGGCATTTGAAAATTGCTCACCATTTCCATGAGGTAGGGGCACCAAAATCGCTCGAGAATTTGTGCTCTGAATTTCAGCACACGTAACTGCGCCACTTCGCGTGACTAAGAGATCGGCAATCAGATAAATACTGGCCATATCTTCAAAATATGCCATGGGGTAGTAATTATCCGTTGCTGGGGGTAGATCATTTAACGGGCCAAGCGCATGAATTATTTGGAGCTGATTTGATTTTTTTCCGGCTAGGAAATCCGCGATTGCTTTATTTATGGCCCTAGAACCTTGTGAGCCGCCAAAAACTGCCACCACGGGGAGATCTGGACGGAAACCTAATTTCTCTAGGTACTGCGAGCGCAGATGTGAGCGCTTATTTGAATCAAGAACAGATAATTCGGCAATTTCCTTTTTGATCGGCATACCTGTGAGTACAGAATCCGACCAACTATTACTGACGGAGAAAAAATTTACTGCAGTTACTGTCGCCAATCTTCTTCCGAGCCTGTTAGCCCATCCTGGTTTCGCGTTTGCCTCGTGAATGATAATTGGAACCCTATTGATTTTGGCTGCGATATAGCTGGCAGCACTTACATAGCCCCCGAAACCAACAAGGGCAGAAGCTCCTTTACAAATACGACCAGCCGCTATTACCGCACCGATAAATTGAAATGGAAATTTAAGGAGAGCCATCGAAATACGTCTCGGTAGAACTACTTTGGGAATAGTTTTCAGTTCATAATTTCGTCTTGGTACTAAGTTTTTCTCCAAGCCACTATTTGTTCCAATAAATTGACAGCTAATATCGGGCGCCAATTTCCGCAGAGCGTCTGCCACGGCAAGAGCTGGCTCAACGTGACCCGCAGTTCCACCCCCAGCAAGAATTATTCGCCGCTTCAAGTTAGTTAGCCCTTCGCAATCTTTGCATTTTTACGTTCCAATAACTCTTGAGCAATTTCTGGATCGCGCTTGAGCACTCCCAGTACGTAACCAATAGAAACAAAGGTGGCAATTAAAGATGAACCGCCATATGAGATAAATGGCAAGGTTACTCCGACTACAGGTAGCACGCTGATTACACTGCCGATATTCATCAAGACCTGAATCACAATCCATGATCCAATTCCAGCTATTACATATCTATCAAATGAATTTTCCGCGCGCAGAGCGACTCTAAAGATTGACAAAATTAAAATAGCGAAAAGAAAGAGCACAACTAAGGTTCCTAGCAAGCCAAGTTCCTCACCAATTACGGAGAATATGAAATCTGTATGTGCTGCCGGTAAATTTCCCCATTTCTGTTTTCCAGAACCAAGTCCAGAACCAAAAATTCCGCCAGAAGCTAACCCCATCAAGCTGTGAGCCTGTTGCCAGCCAGCGCTCTTAAAATTCTCCTCTGAAAATGGATCGGAAAAGGCCGCCAATCTGCTTAGTCGAGTTTGACTGGTAGCAATAAGAGCGATTGCGCCAAGAGCAACAATTGCAAG
>JACCDW010774952.1_pt1 | contig 22547 bp, 17 predicted proteins | sample 7449781 | NCBI WGS metagenome assembly JACCDW01 (sample SAMN15323449, study PRJNA562643) | freshwater metagenome | isolation source: river surface water | place: USA:Blue River Watershed | collected 2017-08-18
ACTGGATCTGACCACGACGCGAGTTGAGGTCACCGATTACGTCACCCATGTACTCTTCAGGTGAACGAACTTCGACGGCCATCAACGGCTCGAGCAGAGTTGGTTGAGCTAGACGAGCTGCTTCTTTGTAAGCAATCGATCCAGCAATCTTAAACGCCATTTCTGACGAGTCAACGTCGTGGTAAGCACCATCAAGGATGGTTGCCTTAACACCGACAACTGGGTAACCAGCCAAGGTACCAACGAGCATTGCGTCCTGGATACCTGCGTCAACTGAAGGGATGTATTCACGAGGAACGCGACCACCGGTAACGGCGTTCACGAACTCGTAAGTCTTGTCACCCTCGACCTCCATAGGCTCAAGCTTGATCTGAACCTTAGCGAACTGACCTGAACCACCGGTCTGCTTCTTGTGGGTGTAGTCGTACTTCTCTACGACGCGCTTTAGGGTCTCGCGGTAAGCAACCTGTGGCTTACCAACGTTTGCCTCAACCTTGAACTCGCGACGCATACGGTCAACAAGGATGTCAAGGTGAAGCTCACCCATACCAGAGATAACGGTCTGGCCGGTCTCGTGGTCGTGCTCAACGCGGAAGGTTGGGTCTTCTTCTGAAAGCTTCTGGATAGCTAGACCTAGCTTCTCCTGGTCGCCCTTGGTCTTTGGCTCAATGGCAACCGAGATAACTGGCTCTGGGAAGGTCATTGACTCAAGAACGATCTGGTTGTCTGGGTCACAAAGGGTGTCACCGGTGGTGACGTCTTTTAGACCGATAGCCGCATAGATGTGGCCAGCGGTGACTGAGTCAACTGGGTTCTCTTTGTTGGCGTGCATCTGGAAAAGCTTTCCGATGCGCTCCTTCTTGCCCTTGGTTGAGTTAACAACCTGAGCACCTGAGTCTGCGTGACCTGAGTAAACGCGGATGTAGGTTAGACGACCGAAGAACGGGTGGGTCATGACCTTGAACGCAAGAGCTGCGAAAGGTGCGTCGACCTTAGGCTCGCGGGTTAGGCGGATTTCTTCGTTGTTTGGGTCGCCACCTTCGGTTGCAGGAACGTCTAGTGGTGAAGGTAGGTAGTCGATAACTGCGTCGAGCATCGGCTGAACACCCTTGTTCTTGAAGGCAGAGCCACAAAGAACCGGGTAAAGAGTCGAGGTAACGGTTAGCTTGCGGATCGCGCCCTTGATTTCCTTCTCGGTTAGTTCTTCGCCAGCGAAGTACTTCTCCATTAGAGCTTCGTCGGTCTCTGCGACGGTCTCTAGAAGGATGGTGCGGTAGTGGTTAGCCTTCTCAACTAGGTCAGCTGGAATCTCTTCGATCTGGTACTTAGCGCCCATCTCGACGTCTCCGCGCCAGGTTAGTGCCTTCATCTGAACGATGTCTACAACACCTTCGAAGGTTGACTCTGCACCGATTGGAATCTGGATAACTAGTGGCTTTGCACCTAGACGGTTGATGATGGTGTCTACGGTGAAGTAGAAGTCAGCACCAAGCTTGTCCATCTTGTTTACGAAACAGATGCGAGGAACGTCGTACTTGTCAGCCTGGCGCCATACGGTCTCAGACTGAGGCTCAACACCTTCCTTGCCGTCGAAAACAGCAACTGCGCCGTCTAGAACACGAAGTGAACGCTCTACCTCAACGGTAAAGTCAACGTGGCCCGGGGTGTCAATGATGTTGATCTGGTTCTTGTCCCAGAAACAGGTGGTAGCAGCCGAGGTAATGGTGATACCGCGCTCCTGCTCCTGCTCCATCCAGTCCATGGTGGCAGCGCCATCGTGAACTTCACCGATCTTGTGGGTGATACCGGTGTAGAAAAGGATGCGCTCGGTAGTGGTGGTCTTACCAGCGTCAATGTGCGCCATGATGCCGATGTTGCGAACCTTGTTCAGGTCGGTAAGCACGTCTTGTGCCACGATGTCCTCCGGGAGTTTTTTAGATCAGTGTTTGGATCAGGTTGTTTTGAAAAAAGTACATCCGCCCAGTGAACCGTAGGTAAACCCGAGGGTTGCCTTTGGCCAAAGGGCGGATGCCGTGCTGACTACCAGCGGTAGTGAGCGAATGCCTTGTTTGACTCTGCCATCTTGTGAGTGTCTTCACGACGCTTCACTGCAGCGCCTAGACCGTTTGATGCGTCAAGAATCTCGTTCATTAGACGCTCGGTCATGGTCTTCTCGCGACGAGCCTTTGCGTAGCTAACCAACCAGCGCATAGCTAAGGTGTTGGCACGGTGTGCCTTAACCTCAACTGGAACCTGGTAGGTCGAGCCACCAACGCGGCGTGAGCGAACCTCAACGGTTGGACGGACGTTGTCTAGTGCCTTCTTTAGAAGAACAACTGCGTCAGTGCCTGACTTGTTGTTTGCACCCTCAAGCGCACCGTAAACGATTGATTCTGCGATTGACTTCTTGCCATCAAGCAGGATCTTGTTTACGAGCTGAGAAACGACTGGTGAGCTGTAAACCGGGTCGGCTACAACTGGACGCTTAGTAACTGGGCCTTTACGTGGCATTTAGATTACTTACCCTTCTTTGCACCGTATTGGCTACGAGCCTGCTTACGGTTCTTAACTGCCTGGGTGTCTAGAGCACCACGGACGATCTTGTAACGAACACCTGGAAGGTCCTTCACACGGCCACCGCGGACAAGCACCATTGAGTGCTCCTGAAGGTTGTGACCTTCACCCGGGATGTAGGCGGTGACTTCGATGCCGTTGCTTAGCTTGACACGAGCAACCTTGCGAAGCGCAGAGTTTGGCTTCTTTGGGGTGGTGGTGTACACGCGGGTGCAAACGCCACGGCGCTGAGGTGAGCCCTTAAGCGCAGGCGTCTTAGACTTGGTGGCCTTTGGCGAGCGACCCTTGCGGACCAACTGCTGAATTGTTGGCACTACTTCTCCTTGTTAAATCCGACACACCTGTGTCAGATGTTCTCTGTTTTGAAAACAATTCCTGCGCGCACCAGATTGGTGTTGCGAAGGTTTCTTGGCCCACCGGAGCAATAGCTGCTAGCAAGGGCGAGCACGCGCTTTAGCACATGCACTCCCAAGACTACCGAAGATGCTCCGGTGGGTCAAATGGTTTCTTTGCGGCTTTACTTCTCTTCCGAGTAAGACTCGATCGAAGTGAAGCTCAAATCGGTTGCGCTGAAGTCATCGATGAAGTCTTGCGACTCGCTCGTTGAACCCCAGATGCGGTTCGGGTAACGCTCATTCTTAGCTTCTTCGGTCGCCTCAACAGTGATGTTGCGGTAGACCGGAAGACCGGTACCAGCTGGGATGAGCTTACCGATGATGACGTTCTCCTTTAGACCAACTAGAGGGTCTTCGCGACGGTCAAGAGCTGCCTGAGTTAGAACTCGGGTGGTCTCTTGGAACGAAGCTGCAGATAGCCATGACTGCGCAGCCAATGAAGCACGGGTCATACCCATAACTTCTTGACGAGCAGACGCAGGCTTCTTGCCCTCGGCTACAGCCGCACGGTTAGTTGCGGTGAAGCGGTTGCGGTCGATGATTTCACCAGGAAGCATCTCGGTGTCGCCGCTGTCGATGACAGTGACCTTGCCGAGCATCTGACGAACAATAACCTCTAGGTGCTTGTCGTGCAGTGGAACACCCTGTGAACCATAGATTGCCTGAACACCACGGATGATCTCGGCGGCTGCTTCGCGAGCACCCTTAACCATGAGAACTTCGTGTGGGATCGGGGTTCCGTCAACTAGGTAGTCGCCGGCCTTTACAACCTCACCCTTTTCGACCAATAGGTCGTCTGGGTTGCTCACCGAGGTGATTGGTGTGTAAGGGCTTAGCTTCTTGAAGGTCTTCGAGGTGGTGCGGCTGAATGAGTACTGGTTTGCCAGTTCTTCAGCTTCCTTCTCGGCGGCCTCTCCGTTTGGACGAACGTAGATGTCGAACTTCTTTGCGCCACCCGAGGTAGGAACCTCAACGATGTCGACGGTGCCTGGCCAGAATGCCATAACGGCAACCTTGCCCTGCTGACGCCATCCGACACGTGCTTCTAGCAAGTCGGTAACACCGTTTAGACCCTGGGTGATGTCATACGAGATCAGACGCTCAACACGAACCTTCTGACCACCGATCGACTTCAAAATGGTCTGCTTCTTAGCTGACGATGCAGCACCACCGGTGTGGAAGGTACGCATTGTTAGCTGAGTACCAGGCTCACCGATTGACTGAGCAGCGATGATACCGATGGCTTCACCAAGCTCAACAGCATCGCCGGTTGCAAGTGAGATGCCGTAGCAAAGTGCACAAACACCCTGTAGCGACTCACAGGTCAGAACCGAACGAACGCCAACAGCCTCAACGTCTGCAGCCTTGAATGCCTCGATAACCTTGGCGTCGACAGTCGAGCCAGCCTTAGCGATTACATTCTTGCCAACGACAACGTCGTTCTGAAGTGCACGGTGCAGAACCGAAAGCTCGATGGTCTGCTCGTCCCAGTTTCCGTCGATGTCCTTTAGAGACTTCTCGAGACCCTTGTTGGTGCCACAGTCAGGCTCGCGAACGATAACATCCTGGGCAACGTCAACTAGACGACGGGTTAGGTAACCAGCGGCCGCAGTCTTCATCGCGGTGTCGGCGTTACCCTTACGGGCACCGGTCGCGTTGATGAAGTACTCGTTCGCGGTTAGACCTACGAGGTAGTTACCCTTCACAGGCATCGGTGCGAAGTCACCAGATGAGGTAGCCACAGGGCCACGCATACCGATGATCGAACGAATCTGTAGCCAGTTACCACGAGCACCAGAGGTAACCATCTTGAAGATGGCGTTGTCTGCTGGGATCGACTCCTGAAGCAAGTTCTGAATCTCGTTGGTGCGCTTGAACCAAAGAGCTCCAAGTTCGTCACGACGCTCGAGGTCAGACTTTAGACCGTTGTCGAACGCTTCCTGAATCTTGGTGTGCTCTTTTTCGCCATCGACGATCATCTTTGAGCGAGCCTTGTCGAAGCTGCCTGACATGTCGAAGTTTGCGTCTGAGATCGACATCGAAACGCCTGAGCGGGTAGCCCAGTGGAAACCTGCGTCCTTGATGCGGTCTAGTGACTGAGCAACCTCGGTGCGTGAACACTTCTGAACGAGGTCAGCCACAATGCGGCCGATCTCCTTCTTGCCAACCTGCTCCTCAACATAAGGAAGGGCAACGCCATCCTTGTCTGCTGAAGGAAGAGCTTCGTTGAACAGTGCGCGGCCAAGAGTGGTCTCGACCAGGGTGGTCTCGCCGTTGCGGGTAAGACGAATCTTCGCCTTAGCCTGCAGGTCAAGAGCGCCTGAGTCGAAGGCCATTAGAGCCTCAGAGATTGAACCGAATGCCTTGCCCTCGCCAGTCGCGCCCTCTTTCAGGGTGGTCATGTGGAACAAACCAATGATCATGTCCTGGGTAGGAACTGCAACTGGACGACCGTCAGAAGGCTTCAAGATGTTGTTCGAAGCAAGCATCAAGATGCGAGCCTCGGCCTGAGCCTCTACCGATAGCGGAAGGTGGACAGCCATCTGGTCACCGTCGAAGTCAGCGTTGAACGCAGCACAAACGAGTGGGTGAAGCTGGATTGCCTTGCCTTCTACTAGCTGAGGCTCGAAAGCCTGGATGCCTAGACGGTGAAGGGTAGGTGCACGGTTTAGTAGAACTGGACGCTCGCGGATGACCTCTTCGAGGACTTCCCAAACGCGTGGGTGAGAACGCTCAACCATGCGCTTAGCGCTCTTGATGTTCTGAGCTAGACCTAGGTCAACAAGACGCTTCATTACGAACGGCTTGAAGAGCTCGAGTGCCATCAGCTTTGGAAGACCACACTGGTGCAGCTTTAGCTGAGGACCAACAACGATTACTGAACGACCCGAGTAGTCAACGCGCTTACCTAGAAGGTTCTGGCGGAAACGACCCTGCTTACCCTTTAGCAAGTCAGATAGTGACTTGAGGGCACGGTTACCGGTTCCGGTAACTGCGCGGCCACGACGACCGTTGTCGAATAGTGCGTCAACAGCCTCTTGAAGCATGCGCTTTTCGTTGTTCAAGATGGTCTTTGGAACTGCACCGAGGTCGATGAAGCGCTTTAGACGGTTGTTGCGGTTGATGACACGACGGTAAAGGTCGTTTAGGTCTGAGGTAGCGAAACGGCCACCGTCAAGCTGAACCATTGGACGAATTTCTGGTGGAAGAACCGGAAGAACGTCTAGAACCATCGAGGTTGGAGGGGTGCTTGAGCCAATGAATGACTGAACAACCTTCAAACGCTTGATCGCCTGGGTCTGCTTTGAACCCTTGGTAGTTGCAATAGCTTCGCGAAGCTCGGCTGCTGCTGCATCAAGGTCGAACTCGGCTAGAACCTGCTGAACTGCCTGGGCACCGATTTCGGTTACGCAGTAGTCGCCGTAGTAGTAGTCGAAGTGGTCGAAGATGACGTCATTCTGGATTAGGTCGCCTGACTTGACGGTCAGGAACTGACGCCAAGCTAGCTGCTCTTTCTGCAGGTTAGCTGGACGCTCAACACGTGAGTATTCCTTGACGATCTTGTCGGTCTTCTTCTTGAACTCAGAGATGAGCTGCTTGATGCGCTTCTCTTCGGCAACTGAGCGAACCACTGGTGATTCGTTCTCGTCTGCAGCCTCTTCGGCAGCGGCGGTAGCCTTCTTGCCCCAGAAGCCTTCAGGGTTCTTCTCTTCTGCGTCAACGATCTGCTCGATCGACTTTGCAAACTGAGCGTCAACCCAAAGTGGTGCTTCCCAGATCTTGATTGAAGGCTCAAGGGTTAGACCGAAGGTTGCTAGCTCGTCGAACTCTGACTGTGCAACAGCCATCATCTCTTCGTGACGTGAGTTGATTAGGGTGCTTACGCGGTGAACGTAGTCTTCCTTAATCAAAGCTGCGTCAAGAGTGCGCTCTTCGTGGTTGATCGACATAACGCGGTAAGCCGCGAAGTAGATGATCTTCTCGAGGTCTTTTGGAGCCATGTTTAGTAGGTAACCAAGGCGTGATGGAACACCCTTGAAGTACCAGATGTGAGTAACCGGTGCGGCTAGCTCGATGTGACCCATGCGCTCACGACGAACTGAAGACTTGGTTACCTCAACACCACAGCGCTCACAAACGATGCCCTTGAAGCGAACACGCTTGTACTTGCCACATGAGCACTCCCAGTCCTTGGTAGGACCAAAGATCTTTTCACAGAAAAGACCGTCCTTCTCAGGCTTTAGGGTGCGGTAGTTGATGGTCTCAGGCTTCTTTACTTCACCGTTTGACCAAGAGCGAATGTCGTCCGAAGTGGCTAGGCCTACGCGGAGAGCGTCGAAGTTTTCAACTTCCATGATTTCTTCTCTTTCCTAAATCTCTTAGTAACCGGTGTATTCGGTGTCGACAGATGAGTTCTCGTTGCGAGAAAGGTTGATGCCGAGTTCTTCCGCAGCGCGGTCTGACTCGAAGTCATCTTCCTTTAGCGATACAACCTGGCCAGCTGCGTTGAGAACCTCAACGTTTAGAGCCAATGACTGCATTTCCTTAGCAAGAACTCGGAACGACTCTGGAATACCAGGAGCCTGGATGTTCTCGCCCTTAACGATTGCCTCATAGGTCTTTACGCGACCGGTGATGTCGTCAGACTTGATGGTGAGGAGCTCCTGCAGGGTGTGCGCGGCGCCGTAAGCCTGGAGTGCCCAAACTTCCATTTCACCGAAGCGCTGACCACCGAACTGAGCCTTACCACCGAGTGGCTGCTGAGTAATCATCGAGTAAGGACCGGTTGAACGAGCGTGGATCTTGTCGTCAACTAGGTGGTGCAGCTTCAAGATGTACATGTAGCCAACCGAGATGTCCTCTGGGAACGGCTCGCCTGAACGGCCATCGAACAACTTAGCCTTACCGGTTTCCTTGACCATGCGGTTTCCGTCACGGTTAGGAAGGGTCGACTTTAGAAGGCCAACGATTTCGTCCTTTGAAGCACCATCGAAGATTGGGGTTGCAACCTTGGTGCCCGGAGCTGCTGAACGCATCTCGTTGACCATGTTGTCTGCCCACTTGGCAACGCCTTCAACGTTCCAACCCTGCTTCGAGATCCAACCTAGGTGGGTCTCAAGGATCTGACCGAAGTTCATACGGCCAGGAATACCTAGTGGGTTTAGAACAACGTCAACCGGGGTTCCGTCTTCCATGAATGGCATGTCTTCGACCGGAAGGATCTTAGAAATAACACCCTTGTTACCGTGACGACCAGCAAGCTTGTCACCCTCGGTAATCTTGCGCTTCTGTGCGATGTGAACCACTACGCGCTGGTTTACGCCAGCACCTAGCTCGTCGTCGCCAGCTTCGATGTCGAAGACCTTGACACCGATAACGGTGCCCTGCTCGCCGTGCGGAACCTTCAGAGAGGTGTCGCGAACTTCGCGGCTCTTCTCGTTGAAGATTGCACGAAGCAAACGCTCTTCAGCTGAAAGCTCGGTCTCACCCTTAGGGGTGACCTTACCGACAAGGATGTCGCCAGGGCGAACCTCGGCACCGATGCGGATGATGCCCTTCTCGTCAAGCTGAGCAAGCGCTTCTTGCGAAACGTTTGGTAGGTCGGCGGTGATTTCTTCCTTACCGAGCTTGGTGTCGCGGGCGTCAACTTCATACTCTTCGATGTGAATCGAAGAAAGAGTGTCTTCCTTGACCAAGTTCTGGCTCAGGATGATCGCGTCTTCGAAGTTGTGGCCTTCCCATGGCATGAATGCAACTAGAAGGTTCTTACCTAGAGCTAGTTCACCCATGTCGGTTGATGGACCATCGGCTAGAACTTCGCCGGCCTCAACGCGCTGGCCAGCCTCAACGATTACTCGCTGGTTGATGGCAGTGCCCTGGTTTGAGCGGTCGAACTTGCGTAGAACGTATTCCTTTACGCCACCCTTGTCCTGCTGGATGGTGATGACGTCTGCAGAAACCTCGGCAACAACACCAGCGGTCTGGTTGACCACAACTGCGCCTGAGTCGATTGCTGCAACACGCTCCATACCGGTTCCAACAAATGGTGAGTCTGAGCGAAGCAATGGAACTGCCTGACGCTGCATGTTTGCACCCATAAGCGCACGAGACGAGTCGTCGTGCTCAAGGAACGGAATAAGAGATGAAGAAACAGAAGCTAGCTGACGAGGTGAGATGTCTAGGTAGTCGACGTCTTCCTTGTCTACTTCAACAACGTCGCCGCGGAAGCGAGCGAATACCTTGTTGTTAGCGAAGGTCTTGTCAGCGTTTAGAGGGGTCTCTGCTGCTGCAATTGCCTTGCCGTCTTCGGCTGCTGCGTCTAGGTACTCGATCTTGCCCGAAACCTTGCCGTTTACAACCTTGTTGTATGGGGTTTCGATGAAGCCGAATGCGTTGATGCGGGCGTATGCGGTTAGCGAACCGATAAGACCAATGTTTGGACCTTCAGGAGTCTCGATAGGGCACATGCGGCCGTAGTGAGACGGGTGAACGTCACGGACTTCCATCTGGGCACGCTCACGTGCGATACCGCCAGGACCAAGGGCTGAAAGACGACGCTTGTGAGCGAGGCCGGCCAGCGGGTTGTTCTGGTCCATGAACTGCGAAAGCTGTGAAGCACCGAAGAACTCCTTGATCGCGCTTACGACTGGGCGCAAGTTGATCAGGGTCTGCGGGGTGATTGCCTCGATGTCCTGAGTCGACATGCGCTCGCGAACAACACGCTCCATACGGCTTAGACCAATGCGAACCTGGTTCTGGATTAGCTCGCCAACGCTGCGGATGCGGCGGTTAGAGAAGTCATCGATGTCGTCTGAGCTAACAGCGATCTTGACTGACTTGCCGGCCATCTTGACTGGGAACTCTAGGCGAGCACCGGTTGAGATAGCAGCCGAGTTAGCGATCTGCTGGTCGAACAAAAGAAGGTACTTCAGGGTTGCAACAACGTCTTCAACGGTAAGGGTGTTGGCGTTGGCGTCAACGTTTAGACCTAGCTTGCGGTTTAGCTTGTGACGGCCAACCTTTGCCAAGTTGTAGCGCTTTGACTCGAAGTAGGTCGACTTTAGCCAAGCCTCTGAAACCTCGGCACCAGCGGTCTCGCCGCGAACCTTGCGGTAAAGCTCGCGAAGTGCGTCTTCTTTGGTGATGATCGGGTTTACGAAGACCTTTGACTTGTCATAAGCCAAGGTGTTCTCGATTAGGTCTAGGTCGAAGGTCCAGTTTGGAGCACCGGCCTTAACTGCAGACTCGATGTCTTTGAACTCATCGCGGATCTGGTCTTCGGTTAGGCCAAGAGCCTTTAGGAAGATGGTTGCCGAGACCTTGGTCTTGCGGTCAACCTGAACCTGGATGATTGGCTGGCCGAAGCGAGCGATTGGCTTGCGGTCGTCGCGAACCCACTCGGTTAGGAACTCAAGGTATGAACCGCGACTCGGGATGATCTGGGCCTTGTTGTTGCGGACATCGAGGTTACCGGTGGTGTTGGTTGACACCGAGAAGTAAACACCAGGTGAGCGAACAAGCTGCGAAACAACAACACGCTCGGTGCCGTTGATAACGAAGGTGCCCTTTTCGGTCATCACAGGGAAGTCGCCCATGAAGACGGTCTGTGACTTGATTTCACCGGTTAGGTAGTTGGTGAACTCAGCCTTGATGTAAAGAGGTTGGGTGTATGACTTGCCCTTGGTCTTGCACTCGTCAGGAGTGTAAGAAGGGTCGTAGAGCATTGGCTCGGCGAAGGTAAGACCCATCTTGGCGTCTTGCGACGAGTTGGCTGAGTCTTCGATCGGCGAGATCTCTTCGAAGATCTCTTCGAGGCCAGTCTTTGCGGCTGGGCCCTCTTTTTCGCGCCATGCAGGGTTGCCGACGAGCCAGTCAAAGCTCTCGGTCTGCAGGCTTAGTAGGTCGGGAAGTTCGATCGGCTCTGGAGACTTTGCAAATGAAAGTCTCTTTGCGAGGCGGTCGTTCTTGATGGTTTTTGCGTTCTTCGCAGCCAATGTTCCTCCAAGGAATACTGCTATTCAGCAATCGCGACTCGCTGAATAGATGGGTGAAAAATCGCAACCTAAACCTGTGACGCCAAAATATGCGGTCACGCGCGCAGCCGAAATATGCATGCGGGGTGTTTGGGAGCAAAGGTTCAGTCTATAACGATTAGAAATCGGTTGTAAACAAATATTCGCGAAAATCGAGCGAAATTTGGTTCGAGGTGCTAAAAGCGGCGCGCGTCGAGGTTTTTGGGGTGGCGCGGGCTGCTAGCAGGCGGTTAGGGCGTCGTTGATTTCGTCGGCGAGAGCCGGGGCATTTTCAACCCCGAGGATGATGCGCGTGTATGGGTAGCCCGCGGCCTTGGCCGCTGCCGGTGCGAGGGTGATTTCGATCGGTAAGCCCGCTTTGCGAGACCAGCTGACAAACGCGGTGTCACCCTTGCGATAAAAACGGCCTGCTATCACAACGCCTGGCAAGCCAGTGCCTACCCTGAGGCCGAGTGTGTGCCACCAAGACTTGTCGGCCACTGTTGCGCCTCGAATAGCCATCGCCGGCAATTTGATGTCGCCACTGAGCGCAGCAAACTTTTCAAGCGGGCTCAGGTGCACGCTGAGGTGGGTTGCGGTCAATTCAACAGTTGGCATACCTCTATTAAACGGCGAAACCTCAGCTTTCGCTGAGGCTTCGAACGTGGCGGTGACGGAGGGATTTGAACCCTCGGTGCGCTTTCACGCACACTTGTTTTCGAGACAAGTACCTTCGGCCGCTCGGACACGTCACCGTGGGATAGATTACTACATCGGGGGATGTGGCCGGAATCCGAGGTTTTTGCGGACTCCCCCACCCCGATAAATAAGGAGTAGCCGAATGAGCACCGAAGGTTCGTTGAAGGCAATCGTTGCCGCACTGTTGGCAAACATTGGCATTGCAATCACCAAGTTCATTGCGGCCTTCTTCTCGGGTTCGGCATCGATGTTTGCCGAGGGCATTCACTCGGTTGCCGACTCTGGCAACCAGATTCTTCTTCTGATCGGCGGCAAGCGTGCCAAGCGTGCTGCGACCGCCACTCACCCATTTGGTTATGGCCGCAGTCGCTACATCTATGCCTTCATGGTTTCGATCGTGCTTTTTGCAATCGGTGGAATGTTCTCGATTCTCGAGGGCGTTGAAAAGCTTTCGCACCCGCACGAACTAGAAAATGTATGGTTGCCACTGGTTGTGCTGGGCGCTGCAATTGTGATGGAGAGCTTTAGCTTTAGAACCGCAATCGTTGAGGCAAACAAGATTCGCCACGGCAAGAGCTGGGTTCAGTTCATTCGCCACGCGAAGGCACCAGAGTTGCCGGTGATTCTGCTCGAGGACTTTGCCGCTCTGATCGGTTTGGTTTTGGCATTCGGCGGTGTTGGTTTGAGCGTTGTGACCCACAACCCAATCTGGGATGCCATCGGCACCCTTGCAATTGGTGCCCTGTTGGTTTTGGTTGCGATTGTTCTTGGCTTCGAGACTTCATCGCTGTTGGTTGGCGAAGGCGCTACCGCCGAAGACACCGGCAAGATTCGCAAGGCGCTCGAGGGCTCAAAGGGTGTGCAGTCGGTCATTCACATGAAGACCCTTTACCTTGGCCCCGACGAACTAATGCTTGGCGCAAAAATTGGTGTCGACGGCACTTCAACCGCCCAGGATGTTGCCTTGGTGATTGATGCTGCCGAGACCGCAGTGCGCGAGGTTGTGCCCGCTGCTCGCGTGATTTATCTAGAGCCAGACATCAAGCGCTAAGGCCAAGAAACTCAGCAAGCTCTTCGGGGGTTTCAACAACCGCGTCGGCCTGTGCCCATTCGTGTTGGTCGCCGGCACCCCACTTGACCAAGACAACATCGATGCCGTGATGGCGCGCACCCTCAACATCGTGAATGCGATCGCCCACCAAAACCACTCGCGAAAGATCTGCGTCGATCAGTTCGAGTTCGGCGAGCGCGTAGGTGATCACGTCGGCCTTGGCAACACGAGTTCCATCGTTCGAGGCGGTGCCGAGCACGTCGAACAGGTCTAGAAACCCAAGCTGATCGCCGATGATTTTGACGCCGCTAAAACCCTTGGATGTTGCCATCGAATTGAATCTGCCTTGGCGCTTGCTTTCGGCGATCAATTCGAGCACACCTGGGAATGCGGTTGCATTCAAGGCTCCCCCGCCGCGCAGATAAACCTCGCGATAAACCTCGACCAGTCGATTGGTTAGATCCTGGTCGCCATCGGCAATGCGCTCGAAAGTGTCGCGAAGCGGTGGACCAATGAATTCGCGCATCTGGGCGATCGAAGGCACCGGCAACCCAACGGTCTCGAAGGTGTGAATGAAAGAGGCATAAATGCCGGGTGATGAATCGATGATGGTTCCATCGAGGTCCCACAAGATCGTTGTATAGCTCAACGCTTTGCCTGAAAGAATTCGCGAAGCTGCGCCGAGCACTCGCCTTCGAGCACTCCCGGTATTACTTCGACCGGGTTTCCGAGTCGTGAGTCACGAAGCAAGTCATACAAAGAGCCCGATGCGCCAACGCGTTCATCCCAGGCACCAAAGACAACCTTGGGAATTCGAGCGGCAACGATTGCGCCGGCACACATCACACAGGGTTCGAGGGTGACCACCAGGGTGCAGCCGGCAAGGCGCCAGTCTGAGAGCTTGGATGTTGCCTCGCGAATCGCGATGATTTCAGCGTGACCGGTTGGGTCGTGGGTGGCCTCGCGGTTGTTGTGAGCCATCGCGATGATCTGGTGCTCGTCGTCAAGAATGATTGCGCCAACCGGCACATCGGTGCCCGACTTGGCGGCTTCGGCGAGCGCGATTTGCATCAGCGATTCGTAGTCCACGGGCACCTCCTATAGGCAGTCGATTGACACGAGCGTTTGGGTTAGATTTAGCCTATGCGAGTTCACATTGCCGATCACCCTCTGATCACTCACAAGCTCACCGTTTTGCGTGACAAAAACACCCCATCGCCGGTGTTCCGCCAGCTGGTCGAAGAGTTGGTCACCCTGCTTGCCTATGAGGCAACCCGCGATGTTCGCGTCGAAAAGGTTCTCGTCGAGACTCCGGTCACTAAGGCCGAAGGCGTGCGACTAAGCCACCCGCGACCAATCGTGATTCCGGTTTTGCGTGCCGGTCTTGGCATGCTCGAGGGCATGGTCAAGTTGTTGCCAACCGCCGAAGTGGGCTTTTTGGGCATCAAGCGTGACGAAGAAACACTTCAGCCTTACACCTATGCCAACCGCCTGCCCGATGACCTAACCGGTCGTCAGGTTTACATCATCGACCCGATGTTGGCCACCGGCGGCACACTGATTGACTCGATTGACTACGTGTTCGAGCGCGGTGCAACCGAAGTTACCTGCGTATGTTTGCTTGGCGCACCAGAGGGCTTGGCAGCGGTCGAGGCTCACATCGAAAGCAAGGCCGAGATCAAGGGCAAGAACGTTGCAATCGTTCTTGGCGCCTTAGACGAAAAGCTCAACGAGCACGGCTACATCGTGCCTGGTTTGGGTGACGCCGGCGACCGCCTCTACGGTATCGCTCAGTAGATTCAAGCGTTCCCGAGCCGATTTGAACCCGGGCCGTCGCACTTGCGCCGACTTAGCACTTCGAAACAAAAGCTCATTCGCTTGCGCCTTGCTAGATAATTGAGAGTTATGACTATCCCTAATGCTGCAGAGAATGCACCAGAGACCGAAGCCCGAGGCTTTGCGCTCTATGTTGGTGTTGACGAGGCCACGGCTGCCGCCGCTGGCGTGACTCTCTCTGAGCTAGTCATGGCACTTCGCAAAACCGTCGCAGATTTGATTCCGTCGGCCGCCGAAGAAACCTATGCCGCTGTAGCGCTTGCGCCTAAGGGGTTGGGTGGTCGCCCAATCGATGTGGTTCGCACCGCACTTCGTGACCCGCGCGCCATGGACCGCCTGAACAAGGCCCGCGAAGAAGTCGAAGACACTCGCGGTTTGGTCATCGACAGCAGCCGCCGCAAGGTGACCGCCAATGGTGAAGCCGCCGACCTGACCTACAAAGAGTTTGAGCTTTTGAACTACTTGATCGAACACGAGGGTGCCACGATCAGCCGCAAAGAAATCATCGATGTGATCTGGAACGAAGCCGATGGCGAAGTGCCGAACGACCGAACCATCGATGTTCACATTCGCCGCTTGCGCGCCAAGATTTCGGGTTACGAAGACATCATTCGAACCGTTCGAGGCAGCGGGTATCGCTTCGACAAGCACCCAGAAGTGATTTACCACATCTAGGGTCGCTGTCCTAAAGACCACTGCCAGCATGCATGAATCCCAAGATCTTCCTCAAGCCGATTCAACCGTCGACTCTCTCGCCGACCAGATTCTTGAACTGATCGAAGAAGGCACTCCAACCCCGATTGTGTTGATTGATGGCCGGGCCGGTTCTGGCAAATCAACCCTGGCCGATGCACTGCAGCGCAAACTTTTCAAGGTTGGCGAATCGCTGCCCCGCGTGATTCACATGGATGACCTGTATGAAGGCTGGGATGGCCTGCAGGCCGGCGCCGACTATCTGCTTCGATTCGTTTTGAACCCGTTGGCTCGCAAAGAGGGCGCCAGTTGGCAAGAGTTTGATTGGGCGAGCAATGCGCGCGCCGGTCAATGGCGCGAATTCCGCGGCGGTACTCCCCTAATCATCGAAGGTTGCGGTTCTCTAGGCCGAGCTGCCGCCGAGATCGCCAACATCAAGGTTTGGCTCGAAGTTGACGAGGATGTTCGTCACTCACGCTGGCTCGAGCGCGAAGGCAACGATGAATTCTGGGCTCGCTGGTCGGCTCAAGAGCTCGAGTTTTATGCTCGCGAAAAATCTTCCGAACTCGCTGACATCACTCTCACCAACTAACGCGGCCCGACGGCAAGTTGCAGCCGAGTCGGGCAATTAGCCAGTCAGTCGATTAGGCAGTGCGGCGGTTTTTGACCCAGGTGCGAATGCCCGCGATTAGCGAAGCGGTGATGAAGAAAATGGCGATTGCATACGACGCATTTTTGACGGCTGGGATGCTGGCCGCGTAGTAGCCGGTGATGGTGAGGCCGGTGCCCCAAGCGAGAGCGCCGACCGCGTTAGCGCTGAAGAATTTGTAGTAGTTCATGCGGGCGATGCCAGCGATTGCCGGAACAAAAACGCGAGCCCAAGGCATGAAACGTGCGATGACAACCGCCCACCAACCCCAAGACTGGTAGAACTTTTCTGACTTGGCGATTGCACTGCGCAACCACTCACCTTTTCGGCGCTCAAGATAGGGGCGGCCATAGTGACGGCCCAAGGTGTAACCAACCTGATCGCCAAGCCAAGCCGCAATGCCCACGCCAATTGCCATAACCCAGATGTTGACCTGGCTGCCAACCCCGGCAGCAACCAAACCGGCTGCAAAAACCAGCGAATCACCGGTGATGAAGGGCACAAACGCACCAATGAACAAGCCGGTGCCAGCAAAAACTAGAGCCCAAACGATTCCATAGAAAAGCCAAGGGCCAACGTGCTGGTACCAGTCAGAGATCTCGTCAGAAATCGCCAGGTGAACGATGGGAGTCATATGTTCAAGCCTAAGTTAGGTCGGGCAACAGATTGAGGGCGAAGGGAAAATCGAAAAAGAAAATCGGGGGTCGAATGATCGACCCCCGATTGACAACCCCAGCGGGGCCTAAATCATTTCTTAGATGTTGCCGTCGATGACGATTTCGTCGAGCTCTAGGCGAACGCGGGTAGCAACCTCGCGCTCGAATAGTGGGCCCTGAAGCTTGTCGGCAGGGGCAACCTTGCCAACGGCAATTGCAACCAAACCCTTTAGGTGATCGCCGTGACCAAGCGCCTCAGCCAACGCCTGAAACTCAACACCGGCCATAACGTGGGCGTGAAGACCAAGTTCGGTCGCCTGCACCAGCATGTGTGCGGTCGAGATGCCCGAGTCAAAAGTTGCCCACGAGTTCTCTTCGCCGGCAGCGTTCTTTACGACTCCTGAAACCACGATGATTGCCGAGGCGTTTGGTGCCCAAGCAGCGTTCCAGCTCTTTAGGTTTTCGGCGATAGCGGCGAAAACCTTGTCGCCGCGGCGACCAACCGAAAAACGCCAAGGCTGAACGTTGTTGGCGCTTGGCGCCCAACGGCCGGCCTCAAGAATTGAACGAAGGTCGTGGTTCGAAATTTCGTAGGTTTCGTCGAATGAACGTGGGCTCCAGCGGTCGGCCAAAACAGGCGCGATAGGAGCAGAGGTGATTGCAGTTTTAGACATAGTGTTGCCAACCTTACGGGTCAAAGATTTATGCCCACCTGATTTTGTCTAGTGGGGCTTTACTTACGCTAGCATATAGGCTGGCACTTATGTCGCGCAAGGGTCTTCTACTGTTTATTGCCGCGGGCCTTGCCTGGGGTGTTCCATACCTGTTCATTCGAATCGCAGTTGAAGACTTCTCGACCCCAACAATTGTGTTCAGCCGCGTTCTGGTTGGAGCAATCGTTCTGGTGCCGCTGGCTATTCACCGCAAGTCACTCATCCCGGCTTTGAAGGCCTGGCCGTGGGTGCTGGCCTTTGCCGTGATCGAAATGGTTGGCCCGTGGTGGCTACTAACCGAGGCCGAGCGCCAGATCAACTCGGGCCTTGCCGGCCTTTTGATTGCGACCGTTCCGTTCTTTGGCCTGCTGATCGCCTATTTCTTTCAGGGCGACAAATCGGTGGCCCACCCAAAGACCATCGGCGGTTTGCTGGTTGGTTTCGTTGGCGTTTTCTTGCTAGTTGGCATCGACAGCTTCACTCATGGCGTCTCGTTGCCGCACGTTGGCATGATTATTTTGGCGTCGGTTGGCTATGCAATTGCGCCTGCCATCGCGGCCGCGAAAATGAAAAATGTGCCGACCATTGGCGTGATTGCTCTGTCGATGGTGATGGTTGCAATCGTGTATGCCGTGCCGGCGCTGAGCGCACTGCCTGGCGAAATCGCCGCGCAACCGAGCATCGAATCTTGGTTGTCGCTGGTTGGCCTTGGCGTAATTTGTTCTGCGTTTGCCTTCGTGGTTTTCTTTGCGCTCTTCAAAGAAATCGGCTCTGGTCGCGCAACCATGATCACCTATGTGAACATGGCGGTCGCGATCATCCTGGGTGTTGTTTTGCTTGGCGAACCGGTCACCACCGGCATGCTTATTGGGTTCCCGATGGTTCTAATTGGCGCCTATTTTGCGACCGTCAAGCACGAGGTCAAAGGTCACTAAAGCTGACCCCGACCCGAGCTAGAACCCAGGTTTTTAGCGGGTAGCGAGCAGCTCTTCGAGCGGAATGCTCTTGCCATAGAAGAAGTATGGATCGCCAGGGGCAGGCAGCGACTCGAAGCCGGCAACCATTTGGTCGACGGTGTCGAATGCGCCGGCGTAGCCGCCCTCGATTAGCGGGGTCAGGTGCTCCCAACCGGCCAACTTCAAGATCGCAACGCGGTTGCCCAGGCCAGCGGCCTCAATCAACGAAGCCGAGAACACACCAACACAAATCTCAGATTCGGCCAACAACTCGAGTGAGCTTGCCTCGGGCGCAGCCATCTTCAGGTTCGAAGGCATGCCGCCTGTGAAATCATCCAAGTGGTCTTTAGGGTGCGGCTTGAAAGTGAACTGGTATGCCGGCAGGGCCTTGGCCAGAGCGATGGTCTGCTCGAAAAGCTCTTCGCCGATCAGCGGCTGGCTCATCACGGTGACGGTCTTGGCGACCTTTGCTTTGCCCGATTGGCGCACGTTTTCGAACTCGGTGGTTGCACCGGCGACAACGATTTCTTGCGAACCAGAGTTGTCGATGCCCTCGGTCCAGTATTGACCCCAGGTCCAGATTTCGTTTGGAATGTACGGGATTGCTGGGCGGCCGGGCCACGAGAACTGCATGTTGTATTTCGAGAAAACGCCACACTGAAGCTCGATCACCTTGATGCCAGCGGCCTGCGCAGCGGCCATCAGCATCATGCGCGAGGCGTTCACGATGAACAAGCGCTTGAACTTTAGGCGGCTAAATAAGATGCGATAACCGCGCTTTTCGGCCAAGAAATAGCGAAGGGTCCAACGAGGAAATCGCTTGTATGGACCGGCGCTCGACGAGGTTTCGGTCTCTAGAAAGTTGATCACGCGGGCATACTTGGCGTAGTCGTCTTTGGTGAGCTTTAGGCGCACATACAAAGCGGTGAAATAGCCGTATTTCTTGCGGAAAATGCCCTGCAGACGGTCGATCTGCGGCCATTCGCGCTTGCGGTCATATGAGCCAACACCGAAGCGAATCGCGTTGTCGCCGAGCGCATCGATGATTGGCTGGCTGAAGCGGTCAATGCCCATCGCGTTGCGGTTGGAGAAAGGTGAAATCAGGTCAGTGGCCGCGTGCCACTTGGCGACGCGAGGGTCCATCCAGGTTTTTGGAATGAACTTGCGCAGGTGCCAGCGCCAACCGGTGACCGACTTCCAAAGCACTTTGTGACCAGGTGTGCCGGTGAATTCGGGGTAGCCTTCGGGCAAGACCAGCGATGTCGACTTTTTCCAGGCATAAACGCCCGAGCTTTTGGTCAGGTTGTAGAAGATGCGAAAGCGCACGAGCGGCCAGAGGCGAACGCCCAAAACCGTCCAGTTATAAAGGTCTTCGTCTTGCTCGATCTTCCAGAAGGCTTCGCAAACTTCGGCAACAGTCGCCTTGGGCGTCGACGCCTGACTCAGCTCATCTTGCTCGGTTGGTTCAACCGGCAGGTCTTCACGCTGAGTCATTAGGGCCTTTCTTGCAGCACCAGCTGAGCAAAAGCTTCACGCTCGAGCGGCTGGGCAAAATAATATTCTGGGTCGCGAGCAACTTGGGCCGAAGCCAACTCGGCAACCAAATCTGTGTTTGGCGAAGCCAAAGTTAGGTCGCCGCGCTTTGCGATCGCCTCTATATTCTGCCAACCTTCGAGCTGAACAGCGATCACCTTGGCGCCAAGCGCCAACGCCTCAACCAGGGCCATCGAATGCACACCAACCACAAACTCGCTGCGAGCAACCAGGTTTAGCGCGGGCTCACTCAAGTCGACAAATCGCAGGTTGGCCGGCAAACGTCGACCGAGTTCACGAAGATGCTGCCTAAACTGCTCAGCATTCTCTTGCGGGTGTGGTTTGACCACAAAATTCTTGGATGGATTGGCATCGGCAGCGCGCAGCGCGATGTCGAAAAGTCGCGTGGTCTGCTGAACCTGAGAAACGAAGAGCACGCTGCCGGTTCGAGCGAAGTCTGGGTGCGGGCCAGGTGTTGAGGTGGTCGATTCAGTGTGGGCGATCGAGGCGGTGGCCGAATCGCGAGCAGCCGTGAGGTGAGCGGGTTCGCCCACGATAGAGGTGCGAACTCCCGAAGGCAGATCGGTTTCGGCAGCCCAGCATTTGCCCCAAACATAGAGTTCGTTTGGCAGGTAGGCAACCGATTCGCGGCCGGGCCAAGAAAGCAGCGGATGCTTGCTGCTCAACAGACCGTGCTGAGGTTCAACAACCCAAACCCCGGCATCTTGAGCACCTGCGATGAGCGCGCGCTTCCAGGCGTTGACGATGAAGAGCTTGCGAACGCCTGCCTTTTTGAAAAGCTTGGCCCAACCGATGCGCTGAGCCGTGAATTCGACCAGCAACCAGCGCGGAAATGCGCGGAATCGACCGGCAACAGGGCCGAACTCTGCCTCGAGAACCTTTATTACTCGAGCATATTTGGCGAGGTGCTTGGCACCGCCGAGCTGAGGCAAAACGAAGGGCGCTATGGCGAGTTTTGCCTGCAAACCGTGGGCAGCCACAAAGTGCCGCTCGAGCAGTTCAACCTGAGGGCGACCAGAACCGAGGTCGTCGGCGCCCATTCCAAAGATCAGAGGCTCCACCCCGTGCGGAGGAAGCGAAGTTTCGCCAGAACCCTGACTTGAGTCGGCTGAATCTTCGCCTCGAATCGCAGCAACAATGCCGGCCGAGAAGGGGTCGTTGCCCGAGGCATCTCGGCGCAAGAATGGCACGATCGCGTATTTGCTTGGCTTGATGACGAATTCAGAGACGTTGAGACCCGAAGATGCGGCAAGGTCTGCAACGCGATCGCCGGCTGGGCGACGCTCATAAACACCAAGGTTTTCGGCGATCTCGCGCATCAAACGGTCGCGCAAAATTGGCCATAAATGCACGCCGGCGATGCGCCAATCGGCTAACTTTTCGGCGGCCTCGACCTGAGCGAAGGCCGTCCAGATGCTGTCGATTGAAGGGGCGTCGCCCGAAGTAGTCAAAGAGGGCGCGGCAGCACCCGGCTCAACAGGTGAAGCACCCGTCGAGTTAGCGCTCAAGAAGAGCCTTTGCGCGCTCGTAATCGGCCAGGGTGTCGATGTCGATCGACTCGTCGGCATCCATGATGTAACCGGCGGCGTTTGAAACCGGAATCTGCTCAGAAGCGATGAAGTCACGAAGCTTGAAGATGTAGATGGCGCCGTTTGGAACATAGGCCGGGCGCAGCATCTGACGGTTTTGGCTGAAGGCCTCAGGGAAAAGCGGGGTGACCAAACCGGTTGGGCCAATGTTGACTGACCAGTATGGGCTCTTCTCGACCGCGGTCACCGAGATGCAGGCGCGAGCACCCGACTCTTTGAGCAACTTGAAAGCCTCTTCAACGTGAAGCGCGGTGCGAGCCGGTGAGGTTGGCTGCAAATAAACAACCCAAGGGTCTTGGTCGTGCAGATCGATAGCAACCTCTGGTGACTGAAAGTAGTCGAACAGCACATCTGCAGCGGTTGACTCATCTTCGGCTGCCTGCGGCGAGCGTCTAAAAGTCACGGCACCTGCGGCCTGCGCGTTGGCGAGGTATTCCTCGGAGTCGCTCGAGAAAACCACGGCATCGATTGGGCTCTCTTCAAACCCACCCGTGGTCGAGTCGATTGCTCGCTCAATTAGAGTGCGGCCACCGATGATTCGCATGTTTTTGCCAGGCAAACCCTTTGACCCGCCGCGGGCCGGAATGAACGCAATAACCATCTCGCCATTGAGCATTTTTGCCTCCTAGTAATCGAGCCAGTGCTCGAGGTTGTTTCTCGCGTCGTTGAGGTCGTCGTGTCTGCCGATGTCGAGCCATGACTCGTGAATCGGAAACGCGGTGACCTTTTCGCCGTGGGACTTAATCATGTCGAGCAAAGTAGGCATATCGCAATACTGATCGGCAGGAATTAATTCGAGTGCCCAAGGGTCGAGAGCATAGATGCCGGCCGAAACCATTGAGCGGTGCAGTGGTTTTTCAGAGATCGACTCGACCTGAGTGCCATCAATGTTGACCACGCCATAAGGAATCTGAAACGAATACTCTCGAACACCAAGGGTTGCCTTGGCGCCCTGCTTCTTGTGAAAACGAACAACTTGACGAAGATCGCAGTTAGTCAAGAGGTCTGAGTTCATCACGATGAACGGCTCGCCAACCTTGCCGGCAAGCTGCGCAAGAGCGCCCGCGGTGCCAAGCGGCTGAGTCTCGTGAAGGTAGGTCACGTTCAAGCCAAGCCAGGCGCCATCTTTGACGTGGTCCTCGATCACATCGGCCAAATAGTTGACCGAGA
>JACCDW010140459.1_pt1 | contig 22533 bp, 22 predicted proteins | sample 7449781 | NCBI WGS metagenome assembly JACCDW01 (sample SAMN15323449, study PRJNA562643) | freshwater metagenome | isolation source: river surface water | place: USA:Blue River Watershed | collected 2017-08-18
CCAGCAGCTCGAAAGCTTTCTTGTCTCCATGCTGGACGCGATCAACCAGCAGTTGATCGATGTCGCGTTCTGTCGTCAATCCCCGATTCCTCGTGCTCGTGCAAAGCGCGGGAAGTCGCCTGCCGCGTGCGCAGCAAGTCAAGGCTGATGGATGATGTTGTTGGCGCGGGCAGTGCTCAACGATGGTCGGTGTTGTTCGTTCGCCCTTGCCTGCAAGTTCACAAGCAAGGAAAAAATCCGACAAATCGAGGGCAGTATCGAACTAATCTCGGGATTGGAATCAGCGCTTCCCTACACGTTGACTGAGTGAAATTTAAAAAGTTCAATCAGGTGACAGGGGACAGGGCGGTTTCAGGTATCGACCGGCGTGCCGCGCGACGCGATCCAGCGACAGGCGACGGACAAGGCGCGGAAGGCCTCGCGGTCCATGCTGTCAGGAAGCAGCACCAGACGGGTGATCCGGCCTGATGCGGATTGCAGGCGTAGCACCATCAGCGATGACCAGAGTGTCGAATCCCCCAGCAATTGAACCACCTCGGCTGATGCAGTCGCGGTATCGGTGCGATCAGCAACAGCCTCATGAGCAGTGTGGGTCAACAGGATTTGCCCGATGTCGGTTACATCAATTCGACAGGCATTAATGGCCGCGAGCGGGAACAAAGCGAGGCCGGCGGCAGCAATGGCGCAAACGACAGACAGCGCCTGCATGTCAGTCATCAGCAGCGCAGCGGCGCCGAGCAATACGCCGGCCATCGCGATGCAGAGCGACGACAGCAGGCACGAACGGCCTATCCTCGCCGAGACGGCGATGGACATGTCAGTACGGGGACATCAGGGAGTGCGTCGCACGTTGCAGCAGCATCGTGCGACGCGAGGGATCAGGCCTTGCCGAACACCAGCGTACCGTTGGTACCGCCGAAGCCGAAGGAGTTTTTCACGGCAACGTCAATCTTCATATCGCGCGCAGTGTTGGCGCAATAATCGAGGTCGCAGTTCGGGTCCTGGTTGAAGATGTTGATCGTCGGCGGCGACTTCTGGTGATGCACGGCGAGCACCGTGAACACCGATTCGAGGCCACCGGCACCACCGAGCAGGTGGCCCGTCATCGACTTGGTCGAATTGACGACGATGTTCTTGGCGTGGTCGCCCAGTGCGCGCTTGATCGCCACCGTCTCGGCCACGTCGCCCAGCGGCGTCGAGGTGCCGTGCGCGTTCACGTAATCGATCTGGTCGGCATTCACGCCGGCATTGCGCATCGCGGAGATCATGCAGCGGCGTGCGCCGTCGCCATCTTCCAGCGGAGCGGTCATGTGGTGTGCGTCGGCGCTCATGCCGAAGCCCAGCAGCTCAGCGTAGATCCTGGCGCCACGGGCCTTCGCGTGTTCGTACTCTTCGAGCACCATCACGCCGGCGCCTTCGCCGAGCACGAAGCCGTCGCGGTCCTTGTCCCACGGACGGGACGCGGTCGCCGGGTCATCGTTGCGCGACGACAGTGCGCGTGCGGCAGCGAAACCACCCACGCCCAGCGGCGACACGGTCGATTCGGCACCGCCGGCGATCATCACGTCGGCATCGCCGTATTCGATCAGGCGACCGGCTTCGCCGATGCAGTGCAGGCCGGTGGTGCAAGCCGTCACGATCGCGAGGTTCGGGCCCTTGAGGCCGTACTTGATCGACAGGTGACCGGAGATCATGTTGATGATCGAGGCCGGCACGAAGAAGGGGCTGATGCGGCGCGGGCCGCGCTTGGTCAGTTCTGCGTGCGTCTCTTCGATCATCGGCAGGCCACCGATGCCCGAGCCCACCATCACGCCGATGCGCTCGGCATTGGCTTCGGTGACTTCGAGGCCGCTGTCCTGCATCGCCTGTATGCCTGCCGCCATGCCGTAATGGATGAAGGTATCCATGTGGCGCGCTTCCTTGCCGGGCATGTAGTCCTCGACATTGAAACCTTTCACCTCACCGGCGAAGGTGGTGGAAAACGCGCTGGCGTCAAACTTGGTGATGGTCGCGATACCGGACTGGCCGGCGAGCAGCGACTGCCATGCATTGGCGATCGTATTGCCGACGGGGGAAACGCATCCGAGTCCGGTGACAACGACGCGGCGACGATTGGGGCGGGTCAAACGGTGCTCCTGAAAACGAAAAAAGATTCGGACTATGTGAAACGTGCCGCGCTAGGCGGCACGTCTCGTCGGAATCTCAGGCCTTGACGTTAGCCTTGGCGTAATCGATGGCTTGCTGGACGGTGGTGATCTTCTCGGCTTGCTCGTCCGGGATCTCCATTTCGAATTCGTCTTCGAGGGCCATCACCAGTTCAACCGTGTCGAGGGAGTCAGCGCCGAGGTCGTCGACAAACGACGATTCCAGTTTGATGTCTGCTTCAGAGACACCGAGTTGTTCGGCAACGATTTTCTTGACGCGGGATTCGATGTCAGACATCAGGGTCCTCCAGTGGGTGGTTATACGTAAAGTGCGCGCATTTTAGCAGGTTTGCGCGGTGAAACTTAAGTTTCGGCTTTGGCTTTTACTAACGGCCGAAAGCCATCCGGATTCGGGCGGGAAAGATCCCGCCCGGGAATGCTTTTTTGCTGCTTATCGACTAAATAACCAGCTAACTATCGGCGGGTTGTTGGCCGGCCAAACAGCAGCCATCAGCCGCCGCTCATGTACATGCCGCCATTCACATGCAGCGTGGTGCCGGTGATGTAGGCGGCATCGTCCGAGGCCAGGAAAGCGACTGCGGCGGCGATGTCTTCCGGCATGCCGAAACGGCCGGCCGGGATCTGCTGCAGCAGCGCGGCGACTTGCTGCTCGTTCAATGCCTTGGTCATGTCGGTATCGATGAAGCCGGGCGCCACGCAATTGACCGTGATGTTGCGGCTGCCGATCTCGCGCGCCAGCGCACGGCTCATGCCTGCCACGCCCGCCTTGGCCGCGGCATAGTTCATCTGGCCCGGGTTGCCGGCCGAGCCGACCACCGAGGTGATGCTGATGATGCGGCCATGCTTGGCCTTCATCATGCCGCGCAGCACCGCGCGCGACAGGCGGCCGACGGCGGTCAGGTTGGTCGCGATCACCGCGTCCCACTCCTCATCCTTCATGCGCATTGCCAGCTGGTCTTGCGTGATGCCCGCGTTGTTGACAAGGATGCTGACGCCGCCATGCTGCTTGCCGATTTCTTCGATCAGCGCATTCGACTGTTCCGCGTCGGTCACGTTCAGTACTGCGCCGCGGCCGGCGTCCGCACGCACGGCGTGCAGGTATTCGGTAATGGCCGCCGCACCGGCTTCGGTGGTGGCGGTGCCGATCACGGTCGCGCCGCGCTTCGCGAGTTCGACAGCGATCGCACGGCCGATGCCGCGCGAAGCGCCGGTCACCAGCGCGACTTGTTTTTCCAGAGAGGATCCACGGTTCATCACTTGCCTGCCTCCAATGCTGCGTCCAGCGACGCCTGGTCCACGATGGCCTCGCCCGTCAGTTCGCCATTGATACGTTTCACGAGACCGGTCAGTACCTTGCCCGGGCCGCATTCGACGACGCGGGTCACGCCCATCGCCGCCATGGTGTTCACCGACTCGACCCAGCGCACCGGGCTCGCGGCCTGGCGCACCAGCGCATCCTTGATCGCGGCCGGATCGGTGACGATCGCGACATCGACGTTGTTGATCAGCTCGATCTTCGGTGTATGGAAATTCACGTTCGCCAGATAGTCGCGCAGGCGATCCGACGCCGGCTTCAGCAGCGACGAATGGAAAGGCGCGGACACCGGCAGCGGCAGCGCACGTTTCGCGCCCTTGGCCTTCGCGGCTTCGCAGGCGCGCTCGACGGCGGCCTTGTGGCCGGCGATCACAACTTGCGCCGGCGCGTTGAAGTTGACCGGCTCGACCACGTCGCCCTGTGCGGCTTCTGCGCAGGCAGCGCGCACGTCATCGTCCGACAGGCCGAGGATGGCCGCCATGCCGCCCTGCCCGACCGGCACGGCTTCCTGCATCGCCTGCGCGCGGAAGCGCACCAGCGGCACCGCATCCTTGAAATCGATCACGCCGGCAGCGACCAGCGCCGAGTATTCGCCGAGGCTGTGGCCGGCGACCACGGCCGGAGTCGCGCCGCCGGCGGCGATCCATGCGCGGTAGAACGCAACGGCGCAAGCCAGCATCACCGGCTGCGTGTTGGTGGTGAGGTCGAGGTCTTCCTTCGGACCCGCGGCGATCATTGTCGCGAGGTCGACTTTCAGTGCGTCGGAAGCCTCGGCGATGGTGTCGGCGACGACCGCGTTGCCGGCAAAGCCGTTCAGCATGCCGATCGCTTGCGAACCCTGGCCGGGGAAGACAAATGCGAGTGAGCTCATGTCGTTATCAGGTAAGTGTTTTATCTTTTGCCCGGTAGCGCGGTGACTGATTCAGGAGCGCGCTTTGTCCGTGCGTCGTGATGATTGAAGTCGTGTTTGTCGCGTATTGGTGGCGTCGTGCTGGTACCGAAACTCAAACCCGCGCGAGCACCGCGCCCCAGGTAAAGCCGCCGCCGACGCCTTCCATCATGATGTGCTGGCCCGGCTTGATGCGACCGTCGCGCATCGCCACGTCCAGCGCCAGCGGGATCGATGCCGCCGAGGTGTTGCCATGCTGATCGACGGTGACGACCATCTTGTCCAGCGGCAGGCCCAGCTTCTTCGCGGTGCCCTGCATGATGCGGATATTGGCCTGGTGCGGGATCAGCCAGTCAATCTGCGAGGACTGCATGCCGGCCGCTTCCAGCGCTTCATGCGCGACCTTCTCCAGCACCGACACGGCCATCTTGAATACGGCCTGTCCATCCATGGTCAGGAAGGCGCTGCCGGCAACGGCGCCATCGGCCACGCTGCCCGGCACGCACAGGATGTCGGTATGGCGTCCATCGGCATGCAGGCGCGATGCGAGGATGCCCGGCTCGTCGGACGCCGACAGCACCACGGCGCCGGCGCCATCGCCGAACAGCACGCAGGTGGTACGGTCGTTGAAATCGAGAATGCGCGAGAACACTTCGGCGCCGATCACCAGCGCGCGCTTGTGCATGCCCGACTTGATGAAGCTGTCGGCCACCGACAAGGCATACACAAAACCGCTGCAGACCGCCTGCACGTCGAGCGCGGCCGCTTCATTGGTAATGCCCAGCTTCTTCTGCACCACGCAGGCGGTGCTCGGGAAGCCGCCGAGGTAATCCGGCGTCGAGGTGGCGAGGATGATCAGGTCGATGTCGTTCGGCTGCAGGCCGGCCATCTGCAGCGCGTTCTGCGCGGCGGTAACGGCGAGGTCGGACGACATCACGCCCTTGTCGGCGAAATGACGGGCGGAGATGCCGCTGCGCGACACGATCCATTCGTCGGACGTTTCCAGGCCCTTGTCAGCCAGCGTCGTTGCCAGCTCGGCATTGGTCACGCGGCGCGGCGGCAGGCAGCTGCCGGTGCCGACGATGCGGGAATATTTGCTCATGCAGTTTTTGTCTCTGTGACCGGGACTGAAGCTTGTGGTGCCAGCGGTGCATCCGGCGCCGTTGCCGACTGCGGCATCAGTTCTGCGATCGATGTTTCAATACGTGACAGCACATCGTGGCGGGCCGCTTCATAGGCACGGCGGATCGCCCATTCGAAGCCATAGGCGCTCTCGCCGCCATGGCTCTTGAACACCAGCCCGCGCAGGCCGAGCAGGCTCGCGCCATTGTAGCGGGACGGGTTCAGGCGCTGCGAAATGTTCTTCAGCGCGCGCTGCGCAATCAGCGCGCCCAGCATGTTGATCCAGCCCTTCTTCAGCTCGCTGGTCAGCACACCCTTGATCAGGCGGCCCAGGCCCTCGGCCGCCTTCAGCGTCACGTTGCCGACGAAGCCGTCGCAGACGACGATGTCGGTCGTGCCTTCGAAGATGTCATTGCCTTCGACGTTGCCGTAGAAATTGATCAGGCCCTTCGCATGGTCGGCGCGCAGCAACTCGGCTGTCTGCTTGACCAGCTCATTGCCCTTGATATCCTCTTCGCCGACGTTCAGCAGGCCCACGGTCGGGCGCGCATGGCCTTCGACCGCCGACACCAGTGCCGAACCCATCAGCGCGAACTGGTGCAGGTGCAGCGGCTCGCAATCGACATTGGCGCCGAGGTCGAGCACATAGGTGGGGCCGTCCTTCTGGTTCGGCAGGATGGTGCAGATCGCCGGGCGATCGACGCCGGCCAGGGTCTTGAGCAGGTAGCGGGACACCGCCATCAGCGCGCCGGTGTTGCCAGCCGATACGCAAGCCTGCGCATCGCCCGCCTTCACCAGGCTGATCGCGACGCGCATCGACGAATCTTTCTTGCGACGAAGCGCGACTTCGAGCGGATCGTCCATCTCGACCACTTCGGTCGCGTTGACGATGCTGATGCGCGGGTGCTGTTCGGCGTGGAGCTTCCTGAGCTCGGCACGAACGACGTCCTCGCGACCGACCAGCACCAGATGGGCGTCGGGCTCGCGATTGGCGAAAGCTACGGAGGCGGGTACCGTGACTGAAGGGCCGTGATCGCCGCCCATGCAGTCAATGGAGATCTTGACGGTCATGATCGGCGGCTGGTCACCGGGGCCAGCGGCAAGCTGCCCGGGAGCGCGACCATGACGTGATGACACTGTGTGCGCATACAAAAACGGCGCTCAGGCCCTGTTCAGGCCGCTGTTGCGCCGAATTGTTGGAAGACAGTGGGACGAATTACTCGTCGTTTTTCGTCTTCAGGACCTTGCGACCACGGTAGAAGCCGTTCGGGCTGATGTGGTGACGCAGGTGCGTCTCGCCGGTGGTCGGCTCGATAGCCGTTGCCGGTGCGGTCAGGAAATCGTGCGAGCGATGCATACCGCGCTTCGACGGGGTCTTTTTGTTCTGCTGGACTGCCATGGCGTACTCCTAATTCGGTGAATCCAAAATTTTAACACAAGGGAATGGGATTTCCCCTATTCCCGGTTACTTGCCAATCCCGTAACGGGTGGCGGGACTGCGTGATCGGGAGGGCACGCAAACCCTTCATTCTTCAGGCCTTTGTTCAGGCCACTTTCCAGTCCGCTTGTTCAGGACCTCAATTCTTGAGCCCCTTGAGCGCCGCAAACGGTGACTCGCGCTTGTCCTGCGGCACGGCCGGCGCGTCGCCCGGACAGGCATCGTGGCGCGGCGAGAGCGGCAAGGCCAGCAGCGCATCATCCTCGACCAGCTGCAGCAGGTCTTGCTGCGCATCGCCAACGATCACGTCGATGCTGTCATCGTCGAGCTTTTCCTCGACCTCGTCAGCATCAGACTCATCCCGGGCCAGCACCAGCACCGTGTCGGTATCGATCAGCTGCGCAAACGGGCTCAGGCAACGCTGGCAGACCAGCTTGACCTCACCCTTCACCCGCATTGTCAGCTGCGGATAGCCCAGCGCATGGCGACCGCCCTCGATGGTCCATTGCAGCTCGCCCGACGCATCGGCAAGCTCGCGGCTCAGGCGACTCAGCTGAGCCACTGCGATCGTCCCGGAACGGGACTCGCCGGTGCGGCAAAATTCGAAACTGTCGACCGTGGTATGGCTCATGAGGGCGCTCCGGACGGCTTCCTCGCCCGGGCCGGGCATGTGCCGACTTTGGACGGGAAACGCTGGAAAACCAGCTATGATAGCAGGGTTTCGGCCTTCCGGCCTAGCCGGAGCACGTCACCCGCTGCCAAAGTCGCCCCAACAGCCCTGCCCCGAGCCCTGCCAAGCCCCATGCCCCGCCTGATACTTGCCTCCAGTTCCGTATACCGCCGCGAACTGTTATCGCGTTTGCAATTGCCATTCGAGGCCATCGCGCCAGAGATCGACGAGACCCCGCTGCCCGGCGAAACCCCGCCGGCCACCGCGTTGCGGCTGGCGCAGGCCAAGGCCGCTGAGATCGCCCGTCGCGAGGGTGCGGCGCTGGTCATCGGCTCTGATCAAGTGGCAACGCTCAATGGCGAGCATATCGGCAAGCCTGGCACCCATGAAAACGCGCTGGCCCAGTTACGCAAGATGCGCGGCCGCGAAACGATCTTTCACACCGCCCTGTGCCTGCTGGACAGCCGCGGCGCCGAGCCGGCGGTACAGCTGGAAAACGTGCAAACCGCAGTACGCCTGCGTGACCTGCCCGACGACGAGCTCGATGCCTACCTGCGCATCGAACAGCCTTACGACTGCGCAGGCAGCGCAAAGAATGAGGGACTGGGCATCGTGCTGATCGAAAGCCTGCGCAGCGACGATCCCACCGCCCTCACCGGCCTGCCGCTGATTGCGCTGACCACGATGCTGCGCCGGGCCGGCGTCGCGTTCTGCGGCCTGAAGACCGGGAGCGCATGATGGCCGGCACTCTGTACCTGATACCGAATGCGCTGGGCAGCGAGCAACTGGACGCCGTGATTCCCGCCCCGGTGCGCGAACTGACGGCCAGCCTCGATTGCTTCATTGCCGAGAACGCAAAGACGGCGCGCGCCTTCCTGAAGCAGGTTGCGCAGACCCATCCGCTGAAGACCGTGATGCAGGAAATCCGCATCAGCGAACTGAACGTGAATACGCCGGCCGCCGAGGTCGCCGCGCTGCTGGCACCGCTGCTGGAAGGTAAAGATGTCGGCCTGCTGTCCGAAGCCGGCGTGCCTGCCGTGGCCGACCCGGGCGCGGATCTGGTGCGGCTAGCCCACCAGGAAGGCATCACGGTCAAACCCTTGGTCGGCCCGTCGTCGCTGCTGCTGGCGCTGATGGCCAGCGGGCTGAACGGCCAGAGCTTTGCCTTCCACGGCTACCTGCCGACCGATGCCGGCGAGCGCGCGGCGCGCATCAGGCTACTGGAACAACGCTCGCGGCAAGAGAAGCAAACACAGATCCTGATCGAGACGCCCTACCGCAATGAAGCAATGCTGGAAGCACTGGCCACGCACTGTTCGGGCAATACGCTGGTGTGTGTAGCGACCGACCTGACGCTGGATAGCGAATCCGTGGTCACGAAGACGGCCAGCGTATGGAAACAGGCCATCGCCGGCGGCAAGATGCCGGCCTTCCGCAAGAAGCCGACGGTGTTCCTGTTCCTCGCCTGAAGGAGGTCAGCGCGGGCGCACTGCCTCGGTGACCATGGCCCTGGCCATCGATTCACCCACCGCCGCGCCAAACTTCTTCAGCACCCGATCCGACAGGCCTTCACGCACCGTGTAGTCGATCACATCCTCGGCCTTCAGCACATCGCGCGCGACGCTGTCGACGGTGCCCAGCGCATCGGCCAGGCCCAGTGAAATTGCGCGGCTGCCGGTCCAGAACAAGCCGGAAAAGATCTCCGGGTTGTCCTTCAGGCGCTTGCCACGCCCTGTCTTCACGGCCGTGATGAACTGCTGGTGAATTTCCTTGAGCATCGCCTGCGTGAACTCGCGATGCTTCGGGTTCTGCGTGGAGAACGGGTCCATCATCGCCTTGTTCTCGCCCGCGGTCAGCAAGCGGCGCTCGACACCGAGCTTGTTCATGAGGCCGGTGAAGCCGAAGCTGCTCATCAGCACGCCGATCGAGCCGACCACGCTGGCCTGGCTCACATAGATGCGGTCCGCCGCGGCCGCGATGTAATAGCAGCCGGACGCGCACATGTCCTCCACCACCACATACACGGGCTTGTTCGGATGCAGTTTGCGCAGGCGCGTGATCTCGTCATTGACGATCGCCGATTGCACGGGGCTGCCGCCCGGGCTGTTCATGCGCAGCACGACGCCGACCGAGCCCTCGTCGCCAAAGGCTTCCTGCAACGCCGGCAGGATGGAGTCGACCGACGCGGTACTGCTGTCGGAATCGATCTCGCCGGTGATCTCGACCATGGCGGTATGTCGCATGCTGGCCTGCTTGGACGAGCCTTTCAGGTCGAGCGCCGCGTAGATCGCGAACAGCGCCACCACCAGTGCGCCAATACGGAAGATGTTGCGCCAGCGACGGTTCGCGCGCTGCTCGACGAGCATGCCCTGCGCGAGCTTTTCCAGCACGTCATAGGGCAGGCCCTGCTGCGCGGGCCGGGCGCCATCGTCGCGCGGAGGCTGGCTGGCACCGGAGTCGGGAGTCGGGTCGGTCATGGTTGTTTTCTGGCTGTCGATGCTGAGAAGAATAGAAGTTTTGTTCAGGCGCGCGCCGGGCCCAGGTAATCATCCGGCTCCCAGTACAGCTTGTTATCCTTTTCGATCACGCTCACCGGGCGCAACCGGCCGCCACGACAAGGGCCGCCTGCGCATTTACCGGTATCGGGCTCGTACAGCGCGCCATGGGTAGCGCACATCAGGTACAGCCCGCTCGATTCGAAGAACTCGCCCTGGTTCCAGTCCAGCTCCATCGGCACATGCGCGCAGCGGTTCAGGTACGCATACGGCTTGTCGCCATAGCGAACAACGAAGGCCGTCCAGTCCTCGCCGCCTGCCGTCACCGGGAAGCGTATGCCCTTGCCGCCATCGACCAGCTCGCTGCCGTCGCAGATGTAAATCGCTTCGCTCACGTCAATTGCGCCCTGCCGGCATCACCGGCATCAGGCGTGCTCGTTCAGCCATGCATGCAAATCCCTGATCGACGATGCGCCAAACAGCGGCGACAGCGCGGCCAGCTCATGGGCCGGATGTGCGCCGTAGTTGACACTGATGGCGGCCGCGCCCGCATTGCTGGCCATCAGCAAGTCATGCGTGGTGTCGCCGACCATCACGGTGCGCTTCATGTCTTGCCCCAGTTCGCGCGTCAATTCCAGCAGCATCGCCGGATTCGGCTTGGAAAAGGTTTCATCGGCGCAGCGGGTCGCGTCGAACAACGACGTCAGCCCCGAGGTCGCGAGCGCGCGGTTCAGACCCACCCGGCTCTTGCCGGTAGCCACGGCCAGGAAATAGCCTTGCGACGCGAGGTCTTCCAGCATTTCTCGGGTGCCGTCGAACAAGGTCAGCTCCTGATCGCGCGACAGGTAGTGATACCGGTAGCGCTCGACCATGCGCGGGTAATGCAGGGGATCGAGGTCGGGCAAGACGGCTTGCAGCGCATCCTGCAGCCCGAGGCCGATTACATAGGACGCCGACTTCTTGTCCGGTTCCGGCAGGCCGAGGTCGCGCGCAGCCGCCTGCATCGCGGCAATGATGGCCGAGGTGCTGTCCATCAGCGTGCCGTCCCAGTCGAAGACGATCATGTCAAATTGTTTGCGGGGCATCTGCGCGCCTTTAGTTATCCGTGGGTCGTACTGCCAGCAGGCTGTCGAGGAAACGCTTGCACTCGGCCGGTAGCGGCGCTTCGACACTCACCTGCTCCCCGGTCAGCGGATGCGTGAACGTCAGCCGGAACGCATGCAGGAACATGCGCCTGAAAGCGGCATGGCCATCGCCCGCCTTCTGCAAGCGCTTGTTCAGCGCGAAATCGCCGTACTTCTCGTCGCCGACGATAGGAAAGCCCGACGATGCCGCATGCACCCGGATCTGGTGCGTGCGGCCGGTCTTGAGCTCCGCTTCCAGCAGCGCGTACTCGCCGTATTTTCGCAATAAATTGAAGACCGTGTGCGACGCGAGGCCATCGGACTGCACCTTGACCCGCCGCTCGCCATCGGCGGCGGTGTACTTGAACAAGGGCAGCTTCACATGCTGGCGCTTGTTCTGCCAGTCGCCGTGCACCAGCGTCAGGTAGCGCTTGTCCATGCCGCCGCCGTCGCGGATTTGCTCGTGCAGGTTAACCAGCGCGCTGCGTTTCTTGGCCAGCACCAGCACGCCCGAGGTTTCGCGGTCGAGCCGATGTACCAGCTCGAGGAATTTCGCCTGCGGCCGTGCCGCGCGCAGCTGCTCGATCACGCCAAAGGACACGCCGGAGCCGCCATGGACGGCCACGCCAGCCGGCTTGTCGATGATCAAAATGGCATCATCTTCGAACAGCACCGGGAATTCGGCGGCCGGCGCGCGGCCCTCGGCGGCAGCGGTGGGCTGCGCCATGCGCATTGGCGGCACCCGCACCAGGTCGCCCTCTTCCAGCCGGTAAGTCTGGGCAATGCGCCCCTTGTTGACCCGCACTTGCCCCGAGCGCAGCACCTGATAGACGTGGCTTTTCGGAACGCCCTTGCAGATACGTAGCAAAAAGTTATCGATACGCTGACCGGCATCATCCGGGCCGATCGTGACCATTCGGACCTCGGGCCGCCCGGCCGGTTCGGCCGCAGCGCTGCGAGAATCAGATCCAGGATTGGAATATCTCGCTAAGTCCTTCATTTTGAATATATAATCGTGAAGCAGGGAGAAATACTCCTGCATGTGTCAGAAGAAAAAGACCATTCTACACAGGGGGCACCGTTATCGGCCTCGCCGGCTTCGGCAAATACGATGGCAAGTAAGGCTGGTTCGGCATCCGCAACAGGTTAACGAACTGGCACAAAGCTGTGCATGCAGTGCCGCTGTGCTGTCAGGGTCGCTCCGAAGTTGCGATCGGATTGTGCGCCGCAGGTGCTGGATCAGAGTACTGGATTTCAAGGATAAAGTCTGGCGAGCTCGCCTTCGATGGCTAAGCTCGCTGGCAGATGTCGCTGTTTCGTTTTTGCCGATTACGCACCCCGACTATCACATCGATATGTTCAAGTCCGCCGCCACCCAGTCCAGCCTGCAGCCGCCACGAGCGGACTTGCCTGTGCGTGGAATGGTCGCGGGCTTTGCTGCGGCAAGCTGAGCAGTTCATCCGCGCCCTGTGCGGCCCGCGCTAACGCGCGACGCCACACGTCATGGCAACCCTCCTCCTCTCCAGTCTCCGTCCTCGCATGCATCCCTGAGTTTGCTGCGCTTATTTTTTGCGCGGCATGAAGGCCCTCTTGGGCCGCGGAGTGTTACATGAAACGCATGTTGTTCAACGCCACGCAGCAGGAAGAACTGCGCGTGGCCATCGTCGACGGCCAGAAACTGATCGACATCGATATCGAGACCGCTGGTCGCGAGCAACGCAAATCCAACATCTACAAGGGTGTCATCACCCGCATCGAGCCCTCGCTCGAAGCCTGCTTCGTCAACTACGGCGAAGAGCGCCACGGCTTCCTGCCGTTCAAGGAAGTGGCGCGCAGCTACTTCCGTGAAGGCGTGGACGTGCGCAACGCCAGCATCCGCGATGCGCTGCGCGAAGGCCAGGAAATCATGGTGCAGGTCGAGAAGGAAGAGCGCGGCAACAAGGGCGCGGCCCTGACCTCGTTCATCTCGCTGGCCGGCCGCTATCTGGTGCTGATGCCTAACAACCCGCGTGGCGGCGGCGTGTCGCGCCGCGTCGAAGGCGAAGATCGCCAGGAACTACGCGAGACCATGGACAAGCTGGACCTGCCGCAGGGCATGTCCGTCATCGCCCGCACTGCCGGCATCGGCCGCAACGTCGAAGAGCTGCAGTGGGACCTGAACTACCTGATGCAACTGTGGAATGCGATCGAAGGCGCCAGCAAGTCGGCGCCGGGTGCATTCCTGATCTATCAGGAATCGTCGCTGGTGATCCGCGCGATCCGCGACTACTTCCAGCCCGACATCGGCGAGATCCTGATCGACACCGACGACATCTACGACCAGGCCCAGCAGTTCATGAGCCACGTGATGCCGGACATGGTGCACCGCGTGAAGCGCTACCGCGACGACGTGCCGCTGTTCTCGCGCTTCCAGATCGAGCACCAGATCGAGACCGCCTACTCGCGCACCGTGCCGCTGCCTTCCGGCGGCGCGATCGTGATCGACCACACCGAAGCGCTGGTGTCGATCGATGTCAACTCCGCACGTGCGACGCGCGGCAGCGACATCGAGACCACCGCCTTCAACACCAACCTTGAAGCGGCCGATGAAGTGGCCCGCCAGTTGCGCCTGCGCGACTTGGGCGGCCTGATCGTGATCGACTTCATCGACATGGAAAACGCGAAGAACCAGCGCGAAGTCGAGGGCCGCCTGAAGGATGCGCTGCACTACGACCGCGCCCGCGTCCAGATGGGCAAGATCTCGCGCTTCGGCCTGATGGAACTGTCGCGCCAGCGCCTGCGTCCGTCGCTGTCCGAAGGCAGCCACGTGACCTGCCCGCGCTGCAACGGCACCGGCCACATCCGCGACACCGAATCTTCCGCGCTGCAAGTGCTGCGCATCATCCAGGAAGAGGCGATGAAGGAAAACTCGGCTGCCATCCATGTGCAGGCGCCGGTCGATGTTGCCGCTTTCCTGCTCAACGAGAAGCGCGGCGAGATCCTGAAGATCGAGACCCGCCACCGCGTGTCCGTGATCATGATCCCGAACAAGCATCTCGAGACCCCGCATTACAAGATGGAGCGCATCAAGCACGACGATCCGCGCCTCGACGACCTGCAGGCCAGCTACAAGATGGCCGAGGAAGTCGACACCGACGTCGGCTACAGCAAGCGCAAGGCCGAAGAAGCGCGTCCGCGCCAGGAAGCCGTGGTCAAGAGCATCACCCCGGACCAGCCGGCACCGATCGTCGAACGCAAGCCCGAGCAAGTCGCAGCAGTCCCGGCCGATGAAGTGGCGGCCGAAGGTTTCCTGTCGCGCCTGTTCGGCCTGTTCCGCAAGAAGCCGGCCGCTGCCGAGCCTGCCGCCGCCAAGCCGGCTGCACGCGAGCGCAATGGTGAACGTGGCGAGCGCGGCGACCGTGGCGGCCGTTCGCGCCGCCGTGGCGGCCGTGGCCGCGACAAGGACGAGCGTGGCAATGGCAATGGCAACGAAGCTCGCGCGAAAGACAACAAGGAAGTCGCCAAGGAAGCCGTTGCAAAAGACAACAGCCGCCAGCAGAAGCAGCGTGAAGGTCGCGAGGGTCGCGAAGGCGGTCGTGAGGGTCGCGAGCCGCGCGAGCCCAAGGCCGACAACCGTGACCAGCAGCAGGCAGCCGAGGGCCGCGAAGGCCAGGGCCGCCGCGAGCGTCAGCCGCGTGCACCGCGTGAAGAGCGCAAGCCCGCTGCTGAGGAAAACCAGCTGCCGCTGATCGCCGCCGAAGGCGTTGCCGTTGCAGCCGACGCTGAGCATGCAGCGCAAGCTGCTCATGGCGAGCAAGCCGAAGCACAAGTCGAAGGCGCTGAAGGCGTGACTGCCGAAGGTGGCGAAGAGCAGCCGCGCCGCCGTCGCCGTCGTGGCGGCCGCAACCGTAACCGCCGTGACCGTGATCAGGCAGGTAATGTCGAAGGCGCGGAAGAAGGTAGCGAAGGCGATGAAGGTGCAGAACACGCCGATGCCGAAGGCGAGGCCGCAGCGCCGGTCGAGGCTGCTGCTGTCGAAGCCCATGTAGCTCCGGTTGCTGAAGCCGCAGCGGCGCACGATGAAGCAGTCGCAGCGCCAGTGGCACAGGTTGCACCGGTGGCCGAGCCCGTGATCGCTGCGCCTGTCGCTGCTGCGGAACCCGCGGCTGACGTCGAGGCAGCACCGGCAGTCCATGCCGAACCGGTCGTCGCGGTTCAGCCCGCTCCTGCACCCGCACCGGTGGCAGAGCCTGTCATCGCTACGGTGGCAACCGCTGCCGCTGCGCCGGCACCTGTGGCCGCAGCCGCACCGGCTGCCAGCGCCGCTGACCTCGATGCCATGCTGGCCGCTGCCGGCCTGCAAATGGCCAGCACCGACCCGGCCAAGCTGCGTGCGGTGCAGGAAGCCGCTGCCCAGGTCGCCCCGCCAGTCCGCGTGCCGCGCGAGCGCAAGCCCGCAGCGCCGGTGTCCAGCGAGCCGCTGGTGCAGGTCGAGACGCAGCGTTAAGCGTCAACCAGCCGCAAGAAAAAAGCCCGCCAAATTGGCGGGCTTTTTTTCGCGCTGCGATTCACCTGGCACTCAGAGCGGCATAGCTCCTGACCCTCATCACTTGAAAACATGCGTTTCCGTCAGTGGGCTTGATTCGCGAACACGGCTTCCATGGATTCCGCTTCAAAGACCACGTCGACCCATGACTCGAGAAGTGATTCGTCTGCGGCATCGATCTTGTCGGCGGCCCAGACGGGTACCTCGCCGAAGCGACGCAGCAGCTGGCGCTTGAGCAATTGTGCTTTGCCAACCAGTCTGCCTTGCTCCAAGCCTTTCTCGATCCCCGCACGTTCAAATGAACTGATGTATGGCATGCTGATTTCCTCCTCCAAAATTTGCACATCGTGCCGCCACTGCCCTTCCAGCTCTTTGGGCAATCGCATCATCCAGTCCAGCATCCAGACCAGGTCAACCACCTGTTGACGATTGCGGCCCCGCCGGTACAGCTGCCTGACCAGCGACTTCTTGATCTCGTATCTGGATTCCATGTCGGCGCGCGTGGCACGGGTCGCCAGATGCGCCAGGGGACCATCGCAAACGGGTTATCGCTATCCTCAAGCCGAGCCTCGCTGCCTGACCAGTCCAGCAATTTGGCCACCGGATAATGCATCCCCAACCTGCACCCGAATACCTCATAGCCAAACTTCTCCGGTCGCCAATTCGGACGTTCATCGGCGAGGACGGCAAGGCTGGCAATCGGCTGCCGATAACGGTCGTACAAGCGGTAGTGATAGACGAACATACGCTCGGCAAATTCAGCCTGCTCGCTACCCTGCACTTCCACATGTACGTAAACCCGCTCAGGCTGGCCATCCAGCCGGGTAAGCTGCACCAGCTTGTCGACATAGCGCGTACCTAGTTCGGCATCACGCATCAGGGAACGTAACTCCTTGTCGAGGAAGAGGACTGGCTGCGACCAATCGACCTGCGCGTGGGCCGTCGGGAAAAAGAATTGCAGGAAGTCGGCAAAGTGCCCCTCGATCGCTTCTTTCCACGGACTGTCGAATTGGTCGGCCACCCTGCTCTCCACTCGCCATATCGCCACCTATCTGCTTGACCCGCGAAGCATCAAGCCTGAGTAAGGACTCGGGGAAAAATTGGCGCTGGTGCTATCGGAATGCCGACGAATTCAATCGTCGGGCACAGACAGTGTTGCGAAAAATTCGGGGTAAGTTCGGCGAACGACTAAGCGTTCACGTGGTGGAGTTCTGTGGCCTTAAGCAGGCCGGGCGGGAGTTTATGTAGCCGGAGGCGACCACTGCCCGCTGAGGATTTTGTCGAGCCAGAAAGCACCGATCATGGTCTTCACGTCGGTGATCTTTCCTTCCCTGACCAGGTCCATCAACGCGTTGACCGGTACGCTGAACACATCGAGGAATTCTTCTTCGTCCAGTTGGCGCTCGCCGGCGGTCAAGCCCCTGGCCAGGAAAATCTCGAGGTGTTCGTCGCAGTATGCGATCGCGTTGTGGATGGTGCAGACGAATTGCCAGTCGCGAGCGGTATAGCCGGTCTCTTCCTTCAGCTCGCGCTGCGCGCACAGCAGCGGGTCTTCGCCGTATTCGAGTTTGCCCGCTGGGAGTTCGATGAAGACGCGGTCATTCGGGTAACGGTACTGGCGCTCCAGCACGACCGTACCGTCATCCAGCAAGGGGATGATCACGACCGCACCCGGATGGCGGAAGTATTCGCGCGTGGCTTCGCCGCCATTCGGCAGGCGTACCCGGTCCTTGCGAACCTTCAGCAGCTTGCCGTCGTAGACCAGCTCGCCATCGATGAAGCTTTCGGTCAGGTGCTTGTCCACGGCGAGCGCGGCTACTCAGTCAAGCTCGCCATGACGGCGGCGCAGGTAGCGATGCACGAAACCCGGGAAGCCGAGCACGAGGAACAGGCAGACCGTCACCGCGTAGAACTGCCAGCCCTGCGGGAAGGCATTGCCCATCGAGGATTCGACCACGCGCGCAAAGCCCAGCACCAGCCCGTACAGCACCAGCAGCTCGACGATGCGCAGCCAGGCGGGCTTCATACCCTGCTTCAGCACCTTGATGCCGAAGCCACGCTCGGTAAAGAAAGGAAAATTGGCTGCGACCGCCATCAGTACGATGACGATCCAGCTTGCAGCAGAAGTATTCACGTAAACCTAAAAATCAGGAGCCGATCGCCTGGGCGATCGAATGGGCGCAGGCCACCATCAGCGGGCCCGGCAGCACGCCGAGCAGCACCACGGCGATGCCGTTCAGCGACAGCGTGAAGCGTACGCCGCCGGAAGCAATGATGGGCGTGGTATCGACCGGCTCATCGAAGTACATCAGCTTGACCACGCGCAGATAGTAATACGCGCCGACCAGCGAGAACAGTACCGCAACAATCACCAGCCACATGTGGCCGGCTGCCAGCGCCGCCTGTAGCACGGACAGCTTTGCGTAGAAACCGACCATCGGCGGCACGCCGGCCAGCGACAGCAGCAAGACCATCATCACGGCCGCGAACCACGGGCTGCGCTGGTTCAGGCCCTTGAAATCGTCGAGGTTCTCGGCCTCGAAGCCACGGCGCGCCAGCAGCAGGATGGTGGCGAAGGTACCCAGCGTGGTCAGCACATAGGTGACCGTGTAGAACATCGCGGCGCTGTACGCGTTGGTGGCGGTCTCGGCCGTGCTGCCGGCGAAGACGCCCGACAGCAGGCCCAGCAGCATGAAGCCGGTCTGCGAAATCGTCGAATACGCGAGCATGCGCTTGATGTTGGATTGCGCGATCGCGGTGATGTTGCCAACCGCCATCGAGACCACGGCCATCGCGATCAGCATCTGCTGCCAGTGCACGGCCAATGCGCCCAGGCCCTCGACCAGCACGCGGATGCAGATCGCAAACGCAGCCAGCTTCGGTGCCGCGCCCAGCAGCAGCGTGACGGCCGTCGGCGAGCCCTGGTAGACGTCCGGCGCCCACATGTGGAAAGGCGCGGCGCCCAGTTTGAACGCGAGGCCGGCGACGATGAACACCAGGCCCAGCACCAGCACCAGCTGGTTCGCATGGCCCTTGACCAGTGCCTGCGCGACTTCGGACAGGTCCAGCGAGCCGGTCGCGCCATACATCATCGACATGCCGTACAACATGAAGCCGGATGCCAGCGCGCCCAGCACGAAATACTTCATCGCCGCTTCGGTCGACACCGCATGGTCGCGGCGCAGCGCTACCAGCGCATACAGCGACAGCGACATCAGCTCGAGGCCGAGGTAGATCACGAGGAAGCTGTTCCCCGAGATCATGATCATCTGGCCCAGCAGCGTCATCAGCGCCAGCACATAGAATTCGCCGGACAGCATGCCGCCGAGAAGTTGGCGCTCGATCGCATACTGGCGCGAGTACACCAGCGTCATGATGGTCGCGATGCAGGCGAACAGCTTCAGCAGCTTGGCCATCGCATCGGTCACGTACATGTTGCCGAACGCGTATTCGCTGCCCGGCGTGTTGAAGCCGCCGATCGCGATCACGCCGGTCACGGCGATCGCCAGCAGCGACAGCCAGTGGCTGACCGGGGTCTCTTCTTCGCTCGCGAACAGGCCGGCCACCAGCACCACCATGATCGCGATCGCGAGGAATATTTCGGCGGAGGCCGGCAACAGGTTCAGGTCAGTCATCTCTGCCACTCACTTATTGGGGGATCTTGCTGACTGCCACATGCTTCAGCAGGTCGGCAACCGAGGTCTGGGTCAGGTCGGTGAACGGCGCCGGATAGACACCCATCCAGATCGTCGCGATCGCCAGTACGCCCAGGATCAGGAATTCACGCTGGTTCAGGTCGGCCAGCTCGGCCACATGCGCATTGCCGACTTCGCCGAACACCACGCGCTTGACCAGCCACAGCGAATACGCCGCGCCGAGGATCAGCGCCGTCGCTGCCAGCACGCCGATCCAGAAGTTGTACTTGACCGAACCGAGAATGACCATGAATTCGCCGATGAAGCCCGAGGTACCCGGCAGGCCGGCGTTCGCCAGCGAGAACAGCACGAACAGCGCGGAAAAGCGCGGCATGGTGTTGATCACGCCGCCGTAGTCGGCGATCTCGCGCGAATGCACGCGGTCATACAGCACGCCGATGCAGAGGAACATCGCGCCCGACACGAAGCCGTGCGAGATCATCTGCATCAGGCCGCCCTGCACTGCCATCTCGCCAAACAGGAAGAAGCCCAGCGTGACGAAGCCCATGTGCGCGATCGACGAGTACGCGACCAGCTTCTTCATGTCGGCTTGCACCAGCGCGACCAGACCGATGTAGATCACCGCGATCAGCGACAGCGCGATCATCAGGCCGGCCAGGCTGTGGCTGGCATCAGGTGCGATCGGCAGCGAGAACCGCAGGAAGCCGTAGCCGCCCAGCTTCAGCATGATCGCCGCCAGCACCACGGAGCCGCCGGTCGGCGCTTCGACGTGCGCATCCGGTAGCCAGGTGTGCACCGGCCACATCGGCACCTTGACCGCGAACGCGATCAGGAAGGCGAGGAAGATCAGCTTTTGCGCGCCGAGCGCGATCGGCAGCTGATGCCAGGCCTGGATGTCGAAGCTGCCCGACTGGAAGTACAGCCAGATCAGCGCGACCAGCATCAGCAGCGAACCGAGGAAGGTATAGAGGAAGAACTTGATCGCCGCATAGACGCGGCGCGGGCCGCCCCAGACACCAATGATGATGAACATCGGGATCAGCGTCGCTTCGAAGAACACGTAGAACAGCAGCGCATCCAGCGCGCAGAACACGCCGATCATCACGCCCGACAGGATCAGGAAGGCACCCATGTACTGCGCGACGCGCTTCTCGATCACTTCCCAGCCGGCGATCACGACCAGCACGGTGATGAAGGCCGTCAGCGGCACGAACCACAGCGACAGGCCGTCGATGCCGAGGTAGTAGTTGACGTTGAAGCGCTCGATCCACAGCGCCTTCTCGACGAACTGCATGCCATGCGCGGCAGCGTCAAAGCCGGTCACCAGCGGCAGCGTGACCAGGAAGCTGATGATGGCGCCGACCAGCGCCAGTACGCGAGCCCGCGACGCGCGGCTGTCGTCACCGGTCGCCAGCACCAGCGCGCCGAAGGCGATCGGCAGCCAGATCGCGAGGCTCAGGAGAGGAGTGGTTGACTGCATGTTGGTATTGTTTTCGCTGGCGGTTGTTTAGTCTGTTGTGCGTTCCGGCGGCCAGGACCGAGGCCAGGCCGACACGGGATCAGCCCTTCATCAGGCGGTAGCCAAGGTACAGCGCGACCGCAACGATCATCGTGAACGCATAGTGATAGATGTAGCCGGTCTGGAAGGTGCGGGTCACGGTCGCAAACCAGCCGACCGCGCGGGCGCTGCCATTGACCACCAGGCCATCGATCAGCGCGCGGTCGCCCACGGTCGACAGGCCACGGCCGAGCAGGCGTGCACCGGCCGCGAACACCGCATCGTTGATCTTGTCCATGTAGTACTTGTTGTCCAGCAGCGTGTGCAGGCCGCGGAACTTGTCGTAGAACCAGGCCGGCACTTTCGGGTTGACCAGGTAGCAGTACCAGGCGCAGACGACACCAGCCAGCGCGAGCCAGAACGGCTGGCTGCTGAACGCATGCATGCCCATCGCCGCCGCGCCGTGGAATTCATGCGCGAGCTCGGCCATCGCCGGGTGCTTTTCCGCGACGAAGATCACGCCCTTGAAGAAGTCGCCGAACAGCATGCTGTCGATCGCGAGGTAGCCGATCACCACCGACGGGATGGCCAGCAGCACCAGCGGCAGCGTCACGACCCACGGCGCCTCGTGCGGCTTTTCGCCCGGGGCGAGGCCATGGTGGTGGTCATCATGATGATCGTCGTGGCCATGGTCGTCATGCGCCTTGCCGAAACGCTCCTCGCCATGGAAGACGAGGAAGTACATGCGGAAAGAGTAGAAGGCGGTCACGAATACGCCGGCCAGCACCGCAAAGTTCGCGAAGCCCGCGCCCGGCAGGTGGGTCGCATGCACGGCTTCGATGATGCTGTCCTTCGAATAGAAGCCCGAGAAGAACGGCGTACCGATAAGCGCCAGCGAACCGAGCAGGCTGGTAATCCAGGTAATCGGCATGTACTTGCGCAGGCCGCCCATGTTGCGGATGTCCTGGTCATGGTGCATGCCGATGATGACCGCGCCGGCGCCGAGGAACAGCAGCGCCTTGAAGAAGGCATGCGTCATCAGGTGGAACACGGCCACCGAGTAAGCCGATGCGCCGAGCGCGACCGTCATGTAACCGAGCTGCGACAGCGTCGAATACGCAACCACGCGCTTGATGTCGTTCTGGATGATGCCGAGGAAGCCCATGAACAGCGCTGTGATCGAGCCGATCACCAGCACGAAGGACAGCGCGGTATCCGACAGCTCGAACAGCGGCGACATGCGCGCCACCATGAAGATGCCGGCCGTGACCATGGTCGCCGCGTGGATCAGCGCCGAGATCGGGGTCGGGCCTTCCATCGAATCCGGCAGCCACACGTGCAGCGGGAACTGGGCCGACTTGCCCATCGCGCCGATGAACAGGCAGATGCAGGCCACGGTCAGCAGCATCCATGAGCTGCCCGGCAGGGTGAGGGTCGCCAGCTCTTCGCGCTTGGCGAAGACTTCCGCATAGTTCATCGAACCGGCATACGCCAGCAGCAGGCCGATGCCGAGGATGAAGCCGAAGTCGCCGACGCGGTTCACCAGGAAGGCCTTCATGTTCGCGAAGATCGCGGTCGGGCGCTTGAACCAGAAGCCGATCAGCAGGTAGGACACCAGGCCCACCGCTTCCCAGCC
>JACCDW010070679.1_pt1 | contig 22520 bp, 17 predicted proteins | sample 7449781 | NCBI WGS metagenome assembly JACCDW01 (sample SAMN15323449, study PRJNA562643) | freshwater metagenome | isolation source: river surface water | place: USA:Blue River Watershed | collected 2017-08-18
AGCTCGCCACGCGTCTTGACGGCGCCTTCACCCGGACGGTCGACCTCATCGCCGCGCATCCCGGCAAGGTCGTGCTCTGCGGCGTCGGCAAATCCGGCCTCATCGGCCAGAAGATCGCCGCGACGCTTTGCAGCACGGGCACGCCCGCCATCTTCCTCCACGCGGCCGACGCCGTGCACGGCGATCTCGGCATACTGCAGGCCGGCGACCCGGTCGTGCTCCTCTCGCGTTCCGGCACGACGGCCGAGCTCGTCCGCCTCATCCCCGTCCTGCGCTCCTTCAAATCGCCGGTCATCGCGATCGTGGGCAACACGCAGTCACCCCTCGCGACCCAGGCCGACGTCGTGCTCGACATCGGCGCGCGCCCCGAAGCCGACCCGCTCGGCCTCGTGCCGACGACGAGCGCGCTCCTGACGCTCGCGCTCGGCGACGCGCTCGCCGCCGCCCTCATGACCAAGCGCGGCTTCGGCCCTTCGGACTTCGCCCGCTTCCATCCCGCCGGCCAGCTCGGCCGCAATCTCACGCTGACCGTCGGCGAAGCCTTGCAGCCCCTCGAACGTTGCGCGGTCGCGAAGCCCGGCGACGCCCTCCGCGACACGGTCATCGCCATGACCCGCCACCCTCACGGGGCCGCCTGCGTGCTCGCGGCCGACGGCACGCTCGCCGGTTTGATCACCGACGGCGACCTCCGTCGCGCCCTCGGCCGCGGCGTCGACATCAACACCGCCCGCGCGGCCGACATCATGACGGTGAACCCCGTCCGCGCCCACGGCCCGATGTCCCTCGCCGAAGCCGCCCGCATCATGGAGGACCGTCCCTCGCAGATCTCCGTCCTGCCTGTTACCGACGCCGCCACCCAGCGGTGCCTCGGCCTCATCCGCATCCACGATATCTATCAGGCGGGGATTGTGTGAGCATTCGGTGCAAAAGTGCAAACCAGCCTGCGGCCTGTGCAAAGGTGCAAATGTGAAGACAGTCTCGGGTGCCAGGTCTCGGCCCTCAGGTCTCTGGTACGGGTTATCAGGTGCAGGTACGGGCATCGGGCGAATTTCAGATCCTAAAGCTGTACCCGAACCTGAACACCTGAACCTGGCTCCCGACTGCCGAGACCCGACACCTGAAAATGTGTGTTCTCCGGCCAACTGGCCAACCGATCAACTAATCAACCCCGTCTCTACGTCTGAGCCTCCGGCCCTCGGGCCCTCCCTTCAGCCCTCCTTTCCTCGATAAAATGTCCCAATCCCACTTCACCGCCCGTGAACGCACCGTGATGCTCCTCGCGGGCGTCATCCTGGTCGTCGCGCCGTGGGGCTGGGCCGGCGTGGTGCTCTGGACGGTCGCCGCGGCGCTTGGTTTCGCCGCCGCCGCATTCCTCGCCGTCTGCGCCGAAGCCCGCGCGCAGCGCGTCGTGATGGCGCTCGCCTTCGCCGGCCTGCTGGTCTCCGTCGGGGTCGCCGCTTCCGATGGCTACGAACCATTCACCTATCGCTGGCTCGACCACGTCTGCTTCCCGGCCGCGTTGCTCGCCGGCTCTTCGCTCGCCTGGTTCCTGCTCTCGCGCGACCTCGTCTCGCGTCCCGCCGCCGAAGCCCGCGCCGAACTCTTCCGCTCGATCCCCTTCTGGGCGGGCGTCGTGCTCTTCGCTTACTTCGCGATCCAGGACTGGAATGCATGGGGCATCGCCGTGGACCGCGAAGCCTTCTGGGCCTCGCAGGGCCTTCCCGGCATCGACGTCGGCAAGTTCGACGTGCGCCCCCAGCCGTACGTGAGCTGGCTGCCTTCGGGCCTGCAGGCGCCGTTCTCCGCGTCCGACACCAACCAGCCGCCGATGAACGCCTGGCGCCAGATGATGGTGTTCGGCGCGCCGTGGCTGCTCTTCCTTGCGCTGCGTCATGGGCTCCGGCGCCGTCGCGGCTACCTGATCCTCGGCTGGATCACCGTGCTCGCGGCCCTCGCGGTCGGGGCCTTCGGGGTGCTGAACCAGAAGTCTTCCGGGACGATCCTCGGCTTCCCGGTGCCCTACAATGCGCGGTCCTTCGGCACGTTCATGAACCGCAATCACGCGGGCGTGTATCTCTATCTGCACGCCGGCGTCGCGCTGGCGCTCACCTTCTGGCACATCCGTCGCGCCGGCGACAACGTCTACCGCGGCGGGCCGCATCTCGCCGCCGCCTTCTTGGCCTTCGCCCTTGCGCTCCTCGCCGGCCTGACCAACAGCACGGGCGGCGCGGCGTTCGCATTGCTCCTGCTAATCCTCGCTCCGCTCGCCGCCTATTGGTTCGGCTTCCCGGGCTCGAGCGGTTCACGGCGGCGTATCATGCTGATCACCGGCGTCGCCCTCGCGCTTTCCGCCGCTTCGGTCCTGCTCGTGACCGACTTTCAGCCGCTCCTCAACCGTTTCAAAGTCAAAGCCACGACCTATCAGGCGACCGGCTTCGACGACCGCGCGCCGCTGCGTCGCGCGACGTGGGCGCTCGCCACCGAAGGCGGCTGGACGGGACGCGTCTGGGTCGGCTACGGCGCGGGTTCCTACCGCTGGGTCTCTCCGCCTTACCAGGCGCTGCAGCCGGAGCTCCGCCGCGAAGGCAAGCTCCACTTCCGTGCCATCCATGCGCACAACGACTGGCTCGAGATGCTCGCCGAGGTCGGCGTGATCGGCCTGCTGCCGCTCCTGGTCTTCTTCGGATGGCTCGGCCGCAAGCTCTTCCGCGCCTTCCGCCCCGGCCATCCGGAGACTTATCCGCTCGCGCTCGGCCTCATCTTCTTCGGCCTGCATGCCACGATCGACCTGCTCATCTGGTTCACGCCGCTGATGTTCACGGCGGGCTTCGCGCTCGCGGCGATGACGACCTTCACCGAGCAGTCCTCCTTCGAGCAGGACCGGGCCCGTTCCTGACCTTGCGCCAGCTCATCCAGCATCTGGGTTCGGGTCGCACCGAACTCGTCGACGCGCCCGCGCCCGGACCGCGCCACGGACGTCTGCTCGTCCGCGCCACGCGTTCGCTGGTCTCGCTCGGCACGGAGCGCATGCTCGTCGAGTTCGGTCGCGCCGGCTGGTTGAGCAAGGCCCGGCAGCAGCCTGAGAAATTCCGCGCGGTCCTCGCGAAGGTCCGGAGCGACGGACTCTTCCCGACGCTCGCCGCCGTCCGTAGCAAGCTGGCCCAGCCCATCCCGCTCGGCTATTGTCACGTGGGCGAAGTCCTTGACGCCGGCCAGGCCCCCGGCTTCGCCGTCGGCGACCGGGTGGTCTCAAATTGCCCGCATGCGGAAGTGGTGTCGGCGGATCCGGCCTTCTCCGCGCGCGTGCCTGCGGCGGTCTCTTCCGAGCATGCCGCCTTCACTCCGCTCGCGGCCATCGCCCTGCAAGGCTTGCGCCTGGTCGGCGCCCGGCGCGGCGAGACGGTCGTGGTCATGGGCCTCGGGCTCATCGGTCAGCTCGCGGTCCGGCTCCTCCTCGCCCGCGGCATCGTGGTCATCGGCGTGGATCCAGATGAGGCCAAACGCGCCGTCGCCGCGCAGGCGGGCGCGATCATCCCCGACGGTACGACCGGCCTTTCGGCTCTCCTGCGCTCCGGGGCGGCCGGCGTGCTCATCACCGCCAGCACTTCTTCCGACGAACCCGTCAACCTCGCCGCGCGCCTCTGCCGTCGTCGCGGACGCGTCGTCCTGGTCGGGGTGACGGGCCTCGCGCTCAACCGCGCCGACTTCTATCAGAACGAGGTCTCGTTCCAGGTCTCGCGCTCCTATGGTTCCGCCGATCCGGCCGACCCGTCTTCCGCTCGCGCCAACTTCGACGAAGTCCTGGCGCTGATGGCCTCGGGCGAACTCGACGTCTCCCCGCTGCTGACTTCCACCCATCCGTTCGGCGAAGCGCCGCAGCTCTACGCCGACCTCCGTCGTCCGGGCGCCTTCGGCCTGCTCATCGCATACGCCGTCCCGAACACCGCCCTCGCCCGTACCGTCCCTGGAGCCGATAAGCCCGGCCGCTCCGTTGGTAGCGTGGGCGTCATCGGTTGCGGTAACTTCGCCGCCCGCGTGCTCGTCCCGGCGCTCCGTCGCCAAGGCGCCTCGCCGACGGCCTTCGCTTCCGCCAACGGACTCTCCGCGCGCCTGCTCGCCGGCGCCGCCGCCACGTCGACGACCGACGTCGCCGCGCTGCTCGACGACCCTAAGGTCGCGAAGCTCTTCATCGCCACCCGCCATGACGAACACGGTGAACTCGCCCGGGCCGCGCTCGGTGCCGGCAAATCCGTCTGGGTCGAGAAGCCGCTCGCCCTGACCGAAGCCGACCTCGCCGCGACGATGGCCGTCGCGCGCGCGAGCTCGGCCGTCCTCGCCGTGGGCTTCAACCGCCGTTTCGCCCCGCTCGCCGTCCGTCTCCGGTCCGCGCTCGCGGCTCGTCCCGGTCCGCGTCGCTTCACGGTCGACGTCAACGCGGGACGACTGTCTGCGGATCACTGGACGCTTGATCCCAAGCAGGGCGGGGGTCGCATCGTCGGCGAGGCCTGCCACTTCGTTGATCTGCTTCGTTTCCTCTCCGGCAGCGCCATCGTCTCCGCCCGCGCCGTGTCGCGCGACCTCGACGGACAAGACGGAGGCTGCTACGAACTCGCCTTCGCCAACGGCGACCTCGCCGCGCTGAATTATCGCACCGACCTCCCGGCGCATCTGCCCAAGGAACGGATCACCGTCACCGGCGAAGATTACTCGGCCGTCCTCGATAACTGGCGTTCGCTCCGCTCCACGAAGCTGGCCGGCGCCTCCGCGCTCCCGGCCTGGCTCGGCGGTCCCGCCCGAGGCAAAGGCCACGACCAAGCCCTCGCCGCTTTCCTCGCCGGCACCCCCGTCCCCCTCCCTGAGATCGAAGAAGTCTCCCGGTGGAGCATTCGGATGCAGGGAATGAAGGTGTGATTCGAGGGCTAGAGGAATGTAATGAGAGTATGGAGTATAGAGTATCGAGTATCGGGGGAGTGACTGCCTTGAGGTAGGGATGCGATGACATCGCATCCGTTAGTCATCAGGGCAGACGCTATAGTGATCACGTCCCTACCTCGAGACACCTGAAAGATTTTACTACCCCCACCCCTTTCCCGACCCCTACCCCTAATCTCACCTTTGCACTGCCTCTAGTCAGCCCTCCGGCCCTCCCTTTAGCCCTCCTTTCCTCGACCCCAATGCCCTCCCTCTGCATCCTCGGCCTCGGCTATATCGGCCTGCCCACAGCCTCCATTTTCGCCACGAAAGGGCGTCACGTCGTCGGCGTCGACGTCTCCGCGGTGGTCGTCAATACGATCAACAGCGGCCGCATCCATATCCAGGAGCCTGACCTCGACGTGCTCGTGCGCGCCGCGGTGCAGTCCGGTAATCTCCGGGCGTCGACGCAGCCCGCGCCGGCCGATGTCTTCATCCTCGCGGTCCCGACCCCGTTCACCGTGGCGGCCGATGGCGCCCGCGTCCCGGACCTTTCTTTCGTCGAAGCCGCGACCCGCTCGATCGCGCCCGTCGTCGAGGCCGGTAATCTGATCATCCTGGAATCCACTTCTCCGGTCGGCACGACCGAGAAAGTGAAAGGCTGGCTCGAGGCCGAACTCGCGAAGCTCGGCCGTAAGGTCGACGGCCTGCTCTACGCCCATTGCCCGGAGCGCATCCTCCCCGGCCAGATGCTCAAGGAGCTCGTCTCCAACGACCGGATCTGCGGCGGGCTCACGCCGGCCGCCGCAGAGCAGGCTCGCGACCTTTACGCTACGTTCTGCACCGCGCAGATCTTCCTCACCGACGCCCGCACGGCCGAGCTCGCCAAGCTGACCGAGAACGCCTTCCGCGACGTGAACATCGCCTTCGCCAACGAGCTCTCGCTCATCTGCGACAAACTGGGCGTCGATGTCTGGGAACTCATCCGTCTGGCGAACCGCCATCCGCGCGTGAAGATCCTCCAGCCCGGCCCGGGCGTAGGCGGACACTGCATCGCCGTCGACCCGTGGTTCATCGTCGACGCCGCCCCGGCCGAAGCGCGTCTCCTGCGGACCGCCCGCGAGGTCAATGACTCCAAGCCGCATCACGTCGTTGCCCAGGTCCGCGCCGCCGCGGGATCCGGCGCCGTGGTCGCCTGCCTCGGCCTCGCCTTCAAGGCCAACGTCGACGACCTGCGCGAATCGCCCGCCGTCGAGATCGCTGCGCACCTCGCCGGCGCCGGCTTGAAGGTCCTGGCCGTCGAGCCGCACGTGACCGCCTTGCCGAAGGCGTTGCAGGGCAGGGCGGAACTCGTCACGCTCGCCGACGCGCTCGCCCGCGCCAGCGTCGTCGTCCTCCTCGTCGACCACCGCGCCTTCGCCGGCCTCACCCTTGAACAGCTGAAGGGGAAGAAGTTGATCGATACGCGGGGTGCGATTCGGAGCTGAAGTGCAAAAGTGAAGACAGAGTATTGAGTATGGAGTATCGAGTATCGGGGTAGTGCTTGCTTTGGGTAGGGTCGGGACCGCGTCACGACATAGCTGCATCGTAAGACCGTTTCAGGTGACGGGTGTCGGCCGCCGGGGCATCAGCCCTTCGGGTGTCAGCGGTTCAGCTTTCGGCAGCCAGCTCCAGTTTCCGGCGGCTGATGGCCGAGATGCCGATACCCGAGTTGCCGACGCCTGTGGCTGACACCCGTCACCCGAAACTGGATCCCCCAGCAAATCATCCGGTCTCCGGCCCTCTCGTTCGGCTTCATCCATTCAGTCCTCCATTCAGCCCTCGATTCAGTCATCGACGCAGTCCTCTAGGTTTCAGTGCTCCTCCCTCTCCTCCATCACCTCGGTCCGCGCTGGCTCCTCCGGCGTGCGCGCTGGGCGTGCGAGCGTAAGCTCGGGCTCTGGGAATGGCGTTCGCCGGTGCGCCCATGGAAGGGCGTCGCCGTGGGATTCGATCCCGTGGAATGGCGTCAGTCCGCTCCGCGTCTCCCGATCGCCCTGATCGACCGCGCGCATCTCGTCCCGCAGCTCGAGGCTTGGTCGGTCGAGGCCGGCCGTACGCCGGTCGCCGAAGCCGACGCCTTCGCCCGCGGTTACGCCCGGATCTTCTCGCATCAGCTCGTCGAGGTCGGCCGCCCGGAACGCTGGACGCGTAACGTCCTGACCGGCCGTTCGCTGGACCCGCACCGCCATTGGTCGCGGATTCCCGACGCCGGGGCCGACGACATCAAAGGCGTCTGGGAGCTTTCTCGTTTTCCCTGGGCCTACGCCTTGGTACGCGCCTGGCTCCGCGACGGCGCCGACCGCCACGTCGAGCTCTTCTGGTCGACCTTCGAGGACTGGATGGCGCGCAATCCGCCCAACCGCGGTCCGAACTGGATGTGCGGACAGGAGGCGTCCCTCCGCCTGATCGCCGTCACGTTCGCGCTGCAGGCTTTCCGTGATCATCCGGCGACGACGGATGAACGCCTGATGTTGGTCGCCCGTCTGGCCGAGGCCACCGCGCGTCGTATCCGCGAGCATTTCTCCTACGCGCTTTCGCAGCAGAACAATCATGGACTCTCGGAAGCCATCGGCCTCCAGACTGTCGCCACGTTCTGGCCCGACTTGCCGGAATCGGCCGTCGGTTATCGTCAGGGTATGGCGGCGCTCACGGCGCAGTGCGCCGAGCTCATCGGGCCCGACGGGGGCTTCAGCCAGCATTCGACGAACTACCATCGCCTGCTCCTGCAGCTCCTGACCTGGTCCGAGATCGTGGAACGATGCGCCGGGAGCACCTTGCCTATCGAAGTCCGCGCCAAGGCGGTCGCCGCGACGGATTTCCTCGCGACGCTCATGGAAGCGGACGGCGCGGTCCCGCGATGTGGCGCCGATGACGGCGCGAACCTCTTCCCGTTCAGCGGTTGCGGTTATGAAGATTTCCGCCCGGCCGTCGGCGCGGCGCTGGTCCTTTTCAAAGGGGAGCGCCTGCCCACCGGACCTTGGGATGAGACGGCGCTCCTGTTGCTGGGTCCGGTCGCCGCCAGCGCCGCCCCGGCGATCCGCGGACCGGCTGACTGTCCTGACGCGGGCGTCTTCACGTTGCGCCATGGCCGCGGCTCGCTCTTCTTCCGGGCTCCTGCCGTCTTCCGGACCCGGCCTTCGCACGCCGACCAGCTCCATGTCTCGCTGCGCTGGGACGGCGAGTGGGTCGCCGAAGATCCGGGCAGTTATTCTTATAACGCCCCCGGCGGCTGGGATGGTCTCGCCGGCTCCCGCTTCCACAACGTCGTCACCGTCGGCGACCATGACAGCATGGGCCGGTTCGGCCGCTTCCTCTGGCTGCCTTGGACCGTCTGCCGGCTGAGCCGTCAGGACGATGGCCTCGCCGCCGAGCACCTGGGTTTCTCCGGCTTCAAGTCACGACGCCGGATCATCCAGGCCCCGAACGGGTTCGTCATCGTCGACCGATTGACGGGCCGTCTCGGTCAACGCGGCGAATTCGTCCTCCGCTGGCATGGCCGCGCCCGCGCCGGCCTCGAGCAGCTCACCGTCGCCTGCTCCGCGCCCTCGACCGAAGCATACGTCACCGCCTTGCCCGACGGCGGGGAAGGGTGGCACTCGACGCATTACGGCTCGAAAGAATCCTCCTGGTGCCGCCGGATCAGCGCCACCGGCAGTGATGTCACCTTCGTCACCGCGCTCGGTTGTTCCCTCCGCCTCGAGGCGAAGAGTTTCTTCGTGGACGGTGAGGAGTATGCGCTGGAGTGAGCCGCTTCGAGAAAGCGCAAAAGTGCAAACCGGCCTACGGCCTGTGCAAAAGTGAAAGTAAGGCGTTGGCGGTTGGGAACGTAACAAAAGCCTCAGGTGACGGGTGCCGAGTTCTGAGGTAGGGGCGCGACGGTATCGCGACCTTTGGAGAATAGACGGCCGCGTCACCGACGTGTCCCTACCTCAAGCTGCCTCCCCTTGTTCACTGGCCGCGTGCCAGCTTGTCCCCTGCGACTCCGGCGCATTACCTTTACGCTGCCTCTAGGCCTGCAGCTCATCCATTCAGTCCTCTATTCAGCCCTCGATTCAGTCATCGACCCAGTCCTCTCATACTTCCGATTCAAATGCCCTCCCTCGCCCTCATCGTCGGCACTCGCCCCGAGTGCATCAAGCTTGCGCCGGTGTTCGCCGAACTGCGTCGCGCGGACAAGGTGCGTCCGCTCCTAGTCTCCACCGGTCAGCACCGTGAACTGCTCGATCAGGCGCTGGGTTCTTTCGGACTGAAGCCCGACATCGACCTCGGCCTGATGACGCCGGGTCAGTCGCTCCCTGAACTGTCTTCCCGGGTGATTACTGGTGTCTCCGCCTGGCTGGCCCAAGCCAAGCCGACGGCCGTCCTCGTCCAGGGCGATACCACCACCGTGCTCGGAGCCTCGATGGCTTCCTTCTATGCCGGCATCCCCGTCGGACACGTCGAAGCCGGCCTGCGCACAGGCGACCTGCGTTCGCCTTTCCCTGAGGAGATGAACCGTCGCGTGACGACGACATTGTCGCGCTGGCATTTCTGTCCGACCGAAGAGGCCAAAGCCAATCTCCTGCGCGAAGGAATCACGGCAGCGCACTGCCACGTCACGGGCAACACGGTCATCGACGCTTTGCTCGCCACCCGCGCGAGGATCGGCGGATTCGAGGCCGCCGCCGTCGGCGCTCGCCTAGGCATTGCCCCGGCTTTCATCGCATCGCATCTCGCTGCGCCCAAAGCGCGCTGGATCTTGGTCACTGGTCACCGCCGCGAGTCGTTCGGACCTGGGTTTGAAGGCCTTTGCCGGGGTATCCGCCGTTTGGTCGACGCGCATTCCGACCTCGGCGTCGTCTACCCTGTCCATCTCAATCCGCAGGTCCAGGAGCCCGTGCGTCGTATCCTCGGTGATCATCCGCGCATCGCCCTGGCTGCGCCGGCGGCCTACGAGGATTTCGTGTGGTTGATGGACCATTCGACCTTCGTGCTCACCGATTCCGGCGGCGTCCAGGAAGAAGCCCCTTCGCTCGGGAAACCCGTGCTCGTCATGCGTGAGAACACCGAGCGCCCTGAAGGCCTCGCCGCCGGCACCAGCGAACTCGTCGGCACCGACCCCGCCCGGATCCTCGCCGCCGCGAACCGTCTGCTCACCGAGCCCGCCGAATACGCGCGACGCTCCCAGCTCCGTAATCCTTACGGGGATGGGACCGCCGCGGCGAGGATCGCCCGTCTGCTTGAGGCAGAATTGAAGCGCTAGTTGATCCGTTGACCAGACGTAAGCGGAGAGTATAGAGTATGGAGTATCGAGTATCGGGGGAGTGCTTGCCTTGAGGTAGGGGCAGCACCGCGTGCTGACCTAGGTGCCATGGGTAGGGTCGGGACCGCGTCACGACATAGCTGCATCGGGTAGGGGCGCGACGGTGTCGCGACCTTGGGAGAATAGACGGAAAGAAGAGAGGCACTTTCGGGTCACAGGTCTCGGCCCTCAGGCCTCAGGTTCAGGTTATCAGGTGCAGGTGCGGGTGCCGGGTAAATTCAGATCCTGAACCTGTACCCGAACCTGAACACCTGAACCTGGCTCCCGACTGCCGAGACCCGACACCCGAAAATGTGTGTTCTCCGGCCAACCAATCAACTGATCAACTCTGCCTTCCCCTTGCCCACGTGCCCACGTGCTAGCGTGTCCCCTAAATTAGTTGCGCCTCCTCTATTTCCATCAGCATTTCGCGACCCCTCGGGGTGCGAGCGGCACGCGCTCTTATGAGTTCGCGCGGGCGCTGATCGCGCGCGGACATCAGGTGACGATCGTCTGCGGCGCGTATGCGCACAGCGGCTTGGAGTTGCCGTATGATGCCTCCCGTGCCTGGCATCGTGGCGAAGTCGACGGCATCGACGTCATCTCGCTGCCCTTGGCCTACGCCAACCGGGACGGACTCGTCCGGCGGGGCTGGACCTTCCTCCGCTTCGCCTTCCGGTCCGTCCGGCTCGCGCTCGAGCTCGAGTACGATCTCGCCTTCGCGACCTCGACCCCGATCACCGCGGTCATCCCCGGTCTCGCCGCCAAATGGTTTCGCGGCAAACCTTTCGTCTTCGAGGTCCGCGACCTCTGGCCTGAACTCCCCCGCGCGCTCGGCCTGCGCAATCCCTTCGTCCTCGGGGGCATGTCGCTCCTCGAGTTCCTTGGTTACCGTTCCGCCGATGCCTGCATCGGACTTTCGCCTGGCATCGTCGACGGCATCCGCGCCCGGGCCGACGAACGCCTGCCGGTCGCCATGATCCCTAACGGCTGAGACCTCGAAGTCTTCCATCCGTCCAAGCGCGCCAAACTCGCGCTTGCCGGCATCAGCCCCGATGATTTCGTCGCCGGCTTCACCGGCTCCCATGGCGTCGCCAACGGACTGGACGCCTTGCTCGACGTCGCCGCCGAGCTCAGGCGCCGCGGCGATACCCGCGTGAAGCTCGCCTTCATCGGTGACGGCAAGGAGAAGGAACGTCTCGCCCAGGCCGCCGCCGATCGTGGTTTGACCCACTGCCTCTTCTATCCGTCGGTCCCGAAGGCGGAACTCGGCGCGATCACCGCCTCGCTCGACTGCGGACTCATGGTGCTGAAGGACGTCCCTGCCTTCTACCGCGGCACCTCGCCCAACAAGTTCTTCGACTACCTCGCCGCCGGCATCCCCGTCGTGAACAATTACCCCGGCTGGCTCGCCGGCCTCATCGAGGAAAACCGCTGCGGGGTCGTCGTGCCGCCTGGCGACCCGGTCGCCTTCGCGGATGCCTTGCAGCGTCTGGCAGCGGATCCCGCCGGCCGGAGCGCGATGGGCGCCGCCGCCCGCGCCCTAGGCGAGAAAGAGTTCGCCCGCCCTCTGCTCGCCGACCGTTTCATCGTGACGCTCGAGGCCTATTCTAAAGCCTGACTCCGTGGCCGCCTCCGTCCCGCTTTCCGCCGAAGCCCGCATCGTCACCGACGTCGCGGAATGGACGGCGTTGTTGGCAGGGCCGTTCCGCGAGGGGTCGGATATTTATCACCAGCCGGACTTCGTCGCGCTGGAAGCCCGTCGCATCGGGGCGTTGCCTGCGCTCATCGTGACCGAGGCCGGCGGGCATACGGTCGGGCTGATGCTCCTCTTGCGGGCCATCCCTGGTCACCCCGGTCACTGCGACGCCACGAGCGTCTACGGTTATAACGGACTGCTCTACTCAGGGCCTGCCGGCGAGTCCGCGCCACCGGAAGCGCTCGAGGCAATCGAGCGCGCCCTCTATCTGCGCGGCTGCGTCGCGGTCTTCAATCGAAGTCATCCGCTAAGGCCCGCCCAGCTGCCGGGCCGCGCGGCGGCCGGCGAGACGCTCCTCCTGAATCTTGCCGTGGGCCTTCCGGCCTATCTCGCCGGCTTGTCTGCCGGCCATGCTTATGACCTCCGTCGCATGCGGGCCGATGGCCTGCGGACGGAAATCGACCACGAAGGCCGTCACCTCGAGGCTTTTCATCGCCTCTATCTCGCGACCATGGATCGCCTCGGCGCCTCAGCCGGGCATCGCTTCCCGCTCGAGGTCGTCAGCGAGCATTTCGAGATGCCATCCAATGACGCGCAGCTTTGGCTCGCTTGGGATGGCGATCGGCTGGCCGCCGCCGCGATGTTCTTCCGCGGCCGCCACTGCGCGCATTATCACCTGTCCGCCTCCGACCGCAAGGCGAGCAGGCACCCCGCGACGAAGCTCATCCTCGATGAATTCATCCGGGCCGAAATCCTGCTGGGCAAGCGGAAGTTCCTGCACCTCGGGGGCGGCGTCGGCGGCGCGGTCGATTCGCTCAACCAGTTCAAGCGGGGCTTCGGCGCCAAGCCCGTACCTTTCCTGCTCACGCGCTGGATCGTCAGGCCGGCCGACTACGACCTTCTCAGCGAAGGCCATGCCGACACCGGCTTCTTCCCAAGTTACCGCACTACCCGTTAGGTCATGCTCAACCGCGAACAAGCCCTCGCCCTCGTGCTCCGTCGTCTCGCCGCCCTCGGACGAGAACTCGGCAAGCCCGCCCTGGAGCGGGCCGACGTCTCTACGCGCCTGTTCGGCGAGAATGCCGCCTTGGATAGCATCGGCCTCGTCACGCTCATCGCCGATCTCGAAGAAGACGTCCGCGTCGCCACCGGCAAGACCGTCACCCTCGCGGACGAGAAAGCCATGAGCCGACTCACCTCGCCCTTCCGACGCGTGGACCTGCTGGCGGAGTATGTGGCGGAGATTACCCGAAGCTAGAGGCCCGGAGGCTTCGTTGACCAGAGGAAAGGCAATGAGAGTATGGAGTATCGGGGTAGTGCTTGCCTTGGGTAGGATTGAGCGGCCTGCTCAACCGGCAGGGATGCGATGACATCGCATCCGTTGGGCATCAGGGCGGACGCGATAGTGAACACGTCCCTACCTCGAGACACCTCGAGCCCTCGACTCGTCTATACTCGATACTCTTGTATCTCCCCTTGTCCCCGTGCCCACGTGCCAGCTTGTACCCTAATTTGTCCCCTTATCTAAAATGCCCACCGCCCTCATCACCGGCTCCTCGCAGGGCCTAGGCCGTTCCGTGGTCGAACGTCTGCTTGCGGACGGATGGACCGTGCATGGTTTCGCCCGTGGCCCGCAGGAACTGACGCACGCCGCCTTCGCCGCCCATGTCGTCGACGTTACGGACGAGGCCGTCGTGCGTTCGGCCGTCGCGACAGTGGCCGCCGCCGGGCGCATCGATCTGCTGATTAATAACGCCGGCGCCGCGTCGCTGAACGCCTTGCTGCTCACGCCTGGTTCCGTGGCCGAGCAGCTCATGCGGGTGAATTATCTCGGCACGTTCCATTGCCTCCAAGCCGTCGGCAAAGTCATGGTCCGCCAGCGCGCCGGCCGCATCGTCAACCTCACCACCGTCGCCGTCCCCATGTCGCTCGAAGGCGAAGCCGCCTATGTGGCGAGCAAGGCCGCGGTCGAAGCGCTCACGAAGGTCGCCGCCAAGGAACTCGCCGCCTCCGGCGTCGTCGTCTCGGCCGTCGGCTTCGGTCCGGTCGACACGAAGCTCACGCGTGCCGTCCCGAAAGCCGCCCTCGCGAAGATCGATGCCGCCATCGGCCGCCCGGAAGGAACGACCATGGCGGAGGCCGTCGATTTCTTGTTCGCCCACCTACGCGCGGCCAAGGGTGGCAGCGTGGAGTATCTCGGGAAGATTCAAAGTTAGTTGATCCGTTGATCAGTTGGCCAGTTGTCCAGAATTTGAATGAAAGTGTGGAGTATTGAGTATGGAGTATTGGGGTAGTGCCTGCCTTGGGTAGGGTTGAGCGACCCGCTCAACCAGTAGGGATGCGATGACATCACATCCGTTAGGCACCAGGGCGGACGCGATAGTGATCACGTCCCTACCTCAAGACACCTTCGGCCCTCCGTGTCTGCATCTCCTCCATTCAGCACTCCATTCAGTCCTCTACGCAGCCCTCAATTCAGTCCTCCCGCTGAGCATGCCTCTCCTGTCCCGCTTCCCCGCTTACGCCGCCAAGCCCGCCTTGGCCGGCGCGTGGGGCGTCGTGACGTATGGAGAGCTCGCGGGCATGATCGACAAAGTCCGTCTCGAACTTGCGCAGCTCAAGTTGGATCGACCGACCGCCTTCGGGCTGATCGGCGAACACGGTCCGGCCGCGACCGCCTGGCTGCTCGCGCTCGCCGACGCCGGCCATTTCGTCGCGCCGCTTTCCGGCAATCCCGCTGAGCATCCCGCCAAGCTCGCCCTGATCAACGCGCAGTGGATCGTCGTCGCGGAAGCCAGGCAATGGAGAACCTTCCCGCGGGTCGACGAGCCTTCCAGCCACCCGCTCTTCCGTCAGCTCGCCGAACAGAAGGCCGCCGGCCTCATCCTCTTTTCCAGCGGCACCAGCGGGGCGCCCAAGGCCATGGTCCAGGATTTCGGTAAATTGCTGGCGTCCTATGGGTCTCGCCGCGAGAGCGACCTCGGGATGCTCGCGCTCCTGGGCTTCGATCACATCGGCGGGCTGAACACGCTGCTTAATACCCTGGCGGCCGGTTCATTATTGGCGGTGCCGCCGTCGCGCTCCCCGGCGGACGTCGCGGCCACCATCGCCCGACACAAGGTCGCCATCCTCCCGGCCTCGCCGACTTTCCTGAACCTCCTCCTCACGGCGGGACTGACCGAGGAGCTTTCCTCCCTGCGCGTGATCACCTATGGGACCGAGCCCATGCCGGAGAGCCTGCTCGTCCGGCTCAAGGCCGCCTTCCCTCGAGTCCGCTTCATCCAGACCTTCGGTACGAGTGAGACCGGCATCACGCGGACCGAAAGCCCGGAGGCCGGTTCCACTTTCCTGCGTTTCGAAGACCCGAACCTGGAATGGAAGATCATCGACGATGAACTCTGGCTGCGCAGCCGCACGCAGGTCGCCGGCTATCTGAACGCCAGTAATGAGCGCTTCACCGCCGACGGCTGGTTCCGGACCGGGGACAAGGTGGAGCAGGGACCTAATGGCACCTTGCGCATCCTCGGACGCATGGGCGAGCTGATCAACGTAGGCGGCGAGAAGCTCATGCCTGCCGAAGTCGAGTCGGTCGTCCTTGGTATCGCCGGCGTCGCCGATTGCCGGGTGCGCGGCGAGGCTCATCCCTTGACCGGCCAGACCGTCGTCGTGGACGTCGTCACCTCGCTCGCCGATCACGAAGCCCTGCGCTCCGCCATCCGCACCGCCTGCCGCGAACGGCTCGCCCGCCATAAGATCCCCACCCGCGTCACCTTCGTCCCGTCCGTCAGCGGGGAGAGGATGAAGAAGACGAGGTAGGGACAGCACCACGTGCTGTCCTAGGTGCAAAAGTGCAAAAGTGAAGACAGTCTCGGGTCCCAGGTCTCGGCCCTCAGGTCTCAGGTGCGGGTTATCAGGTGCAGGTACGGGTGCGGGTAAATTCAGTTCCTGAACCTGCACCTGAACCTGAACACCTGAACCTGGCTCCCGACGGCTGAGACCCGAGACCTGAAAGAATTTTCTACCCCTACCCCTGTCCCGACCCCTACCCCTAAATTCACCTTTGCGCCTTTGCACAGGAGCTCCGCTCCAATTTGCACTTTTGCACTGTCTCTAGTCAGCCCTCTGGCCCTCTGCTGCGCCTATACTCGATACTCCATACCCTCGTTCCATTGGATTCCCTCCTCCCATACCTGCTCCTCGACTTCGCCGTCGTCATCGCGGTCATCGTCACGATGTTCCGGCGGATGGCTTTTTGGCATCCGCTGACGGCCTACCTGTTCTTCCACCTCTATAGTTTCACCTATCGCGCCGTGAAGCTGTTCACAGGCGACGCGTCGCCCTTGTACACGGGGGTCCCGAACACCGAGGTCATTACGGCGGCGGAGCTCGAGCGAGCGCTGATCTGGGCCGATGTCGGCCTGGTGGTGTTCGCCGCCGCCAGCTGGCTTGCGCACGTGCAGTTCGAGGCCAACGCCAGTCGGCCGGTGGTCCGCCGCGTGATGAACCCTGATATCGCGAAATTCCTCGGCGTCCTTTGCCTGCCTATCGGGCTTTATTTCTTCGCCGTGCTCAAGAGCGGCAATCTCGAGCTGGAAGCCGGTGCGGCCGGCACTGGCTACCTCCAGGCCGTCGCCCTCTGGCCGATCGGCGTCGTCGGCCTGCTGGTCTTCGCCTTCGGGTTCCGCTGGCATCTTCTGATCATCGGCGGTTTCTTCCTCGGTGGCGTCGCCTTGCAGGGCTACCACCGTTTCATGCTGGTCCTGCCTTTGCTGTTCTTCACCGCCTACTACTTGCAGACGCGCCGACTCAGATGGCCGACCTGGCCCATCCTGCTAGGCGCGCTCGTATTCGCATTGGTCTTCCCGCGGCTCAAATACATCGGTCAGGCTGTGCAAGCCGGCGACAATCAGGAGGCGTGGGCCCAGTTCACCGAATCCTTCACGTTCAGCTCCCGGGAAAAAGGGGAATCCGGCGGAGAAGACTTTCTCGACCAGTATGCCGGCGCCTTGGCCTTGGCGGATACCAATGGGCGCAGTTTCAATGGCTCGACCTATCTCGCGATCGTCACCCTGCCGATCCCACGCGCCTGGTGGCCGAACAAGCCCGGCCTCGCTGACCATCTGCAAGAGATTTCGACGTCGGGCCGTAATTACGCCGCCGAAGGACGCATCATCACCTATCTCGCGGAGGCCTACCTTAATTTCGGTTATCTCGGCCTCTTCGCCATCCCTGCGCTGGTGGGCTATGTCCTGACGGCCTGCTGCCAGCAGGCGACCTCGGGCCCTATGCTCCGGCTGGGACGCTATGTCTACCTCGTCTTCTTCATGGCCCTTGTGCAGACTTTCCGCGATGGGCTGCTCTCCATCTTCGTCTTCACCGTCGTGCATAACATGCCGATGCTCTTCACCTGGATCCTGCACTACGTCCCCGGCCTCGCCGACAGGTCCTTGGACCGACCTCCCTCGGATCCGTTGGCGTTGGAGGAGGAGAGCGACGCCTGAGCCAGGCATCGGTGCAAAAGTAAAGTGAGAGTATGGAGTATTGAGTATGGAGTATCGGGGGAGTGCTTGCCTTGGGTAGGGTTGGGCGGCCCGCTCAACCGGTAGGGATGCGATGACATCGCATCCGTTAGGCACCAGGGCGGACGCGATAGTGATCACGTCCCTGCCTCAAGACACCCTCCAGGCCCCGTCTCTAGCCATACTCGATACTCGATACTCCATACTCTCGTTAGTCTGTCTTCGCCAATGATCCGCCACATCGTCTACGAATGCCTTCCCGGTACTTATGCCGGAGGCGTGCAGAAGATGGTGTTCGAGCTGGCTTCGGCGCAGCGTCGCCTGGGGGAAGATGTCGAAGTTTGGACGGTAAATGCGGCCCGCGCCGGCAAGACCGAATTGCACGGCCCATTGCCAATCCGTTATTTCAGCCCTGGTTATGCCCTAGGTTATGTCCGCTCGCGGGAGCTGACCAAGGCATTATCGACGCTACCCCGGGATGCCGTCGTGCACGCGCACAGCACCTTCCATCCGCTGAACCATGATGTCGCCGTCGTGGCCCGGCGGCGGCGGCTTAGGCATTTCTTCCATCCGCATGGTGCGCTCGACCCGGCGTTATCCGTCGGTTGGTCGCTCAAGTCGCTGAAGAAGCGCCTCTACCATCATTACATCGGCCGACCCGACCTGAACCGCGCAACCGGCGTCTTCGCGCTCACGCCGCTCGAGGCCGAACAGCTGGCCACGCTGGGCGTGACCGCGCTGACGCATGTGCTGCCGAACGGAATCACCCCGGTCGCCCCGGCCGCCCCGGAGGTCGTCACGGCGTTTCGTCACGCCCATCGGATCGCCGGCTCCGCGCGCGTGTTGCTCTTCGTCGGACGAATCATGCCGAAGAAGCGCTTGGAGGATATCCTCGGAGCCTTCGCCCGGCTTCGCCCGGATTTCCCTGACCTCATCTTGGCCATCGCAGGGAACGTTCGGCAGGACCTCGCCTACCATGCGCGGCTGGTCGGGCTCACGCGTGACCTTGGTTGCGCCAACGGATTGCGCTGGCTGGGTTTCCTGGACGAGCAGGCCAAGCCCGCGGCCTTCGCCTCGGCCCAGTGTTTCGTCCACGCCTCCGAATCAGAGGGCATGGCGCTGGCCATCCTTGAGGCCATGTCCGCCGGTCTTCCGGTGGTCGCGAGCAAAGGATGCTATATGCGCGAGGCTGCGGCCGCCGGCGCATTGCTGGAGTGCGCGCAGGGTGCAGGGGCCTTGGCCGACGCGATCCGGCCCGTCCTGGTCGACGCCTCGTTGGCGGCTGCTCTAAGCAAGAATGCCAAGGCCCATGCCGCGCAGGAGCATGATTGGAATCGGATCGCCGCCCGCACGTTGGAGATATATCTGAAATAATTCACCACTGGGCCAGTTGCTAGACGGAGAGACGCCCGAGGGCCGGAACCCTGCTCGGATGCCGCTGCCGACGATCTTTTTCGGGGGGGGCAGGAGGCGGGATTTGAGGAAAGGAGGCGATAGCGACCATGCCCCGGCCTATGCGCAATGCTCCATGCTCGAGGCTCCCGGATGGCCTGAGGCTTCGAGCCTCCGGTCAACCAAGCCACTTACGCATCCATCAATTTGGTCATCAACCCATTACTCCAGTCGCCCATGCACTCCTCCCTCTCCAATATCCGCCTCTCCGGTCTCGCCGTGACGACAGGATCGGTCGTACGTGATTTCGTCGCGGATGGCCTGGCCATGGGCGTCGATCATGTTTCGCTGGAACGCACGGCTAAGACCATCGGACTCCGGGAGCGTCGCGTCGTCGCCCAGGGCGTCACCGCCTTGGATCTCTGCCTGGACGCGACCGAGCGCCTGCTTTCCGAGATGGGCCTCGATGGGTCGTCGATCGACGCCGTCATCTTCGTCACCCAGACGCCGGATCATCCTCAGCCGAACAACGCCTCGCTCCTGCATGGCCGTCTGGGCCTGAGCAGATCCGCCCCGGCCTACGATCTGTCGATGGGTTGTTCCGGCTGGGTCACCGGGTTGCAGCAGGCTGCGCTGCTCTGCGCCCATGGCGGCGCGGCCCGCGTCCTGCTCTGCGCCGGCGATACGCTCAGCCGCCTCACCAATCCCGGCGACCGCTCGGCGGATCCGCTCTTCGGCGACGCGGGATCGGCGACGATCGTAGAAAAGACCGGGCGCGGGGCGCCGTTTCATTTCGTGCTCGGGGCCGATGGCTCCGGCGCCCAGGCCATCCACGTCAAACAGGGCGGAGCGCGTCAGCCGTCCGGCCTTTTGGCCGAGCGGACGGATGCCGAAGGCAACCGGATACATGACGCCAACCTCATCATGAACGGCCCCGACGTCTTCAGCTTCACCCTGCGCGAGGTGCCCGAAGCGATTCAGTCCGTCATGCGTCACGCGGGCTATGCGCCCGAGGCCACGGATGCGCTCGTCCTGCATCAGGCCAACCGCTTCATCTTGTCGACCATCGCGAGGAAAACGGGCTTCACCGAAGCCCAGACCCCGATGGCGGTCGTCGAGAAATATGGCAACCAGAGTTCGGCCTCGATCCCTTGCGCGTTCATCGACGGATTGGCCGACCGGCTCGAAGCCGGCTCGCTCAAGGTCGTCGGCTGCGGCTTCGGCGTCGGCCTCTCCTGGGGCGCGTTCGCCGGCGAAATCGGCCCGTTGACCGTCGCGCCCATCCTGGGCTTCCCCCGATGAACGCCGGCGAAAAACTCCGCCTCCTGCAGGCCGATGTCGACGTCTTCGCCGGCGCGACGTCCGAGACGTGCCTCGAAGCCTTGCCCGGCTGGGGATCGCTCGCCATCCTGCTCGTCATCGTGCATTGCGAGGAGAAGCACCATCGGGTCGTCACCGGCGCCCAGATCCGGGGTTGCCGGACCGTGGCTGACCTCCTCTCGCTCCTTCCGTGAAAAAACTCCTCATCATCGGCGCCGGCGGCTTCGGTCGCGAAGTCCACGCCTGGGCCCGGCAGCATCCGGACTGCGGAGGGCGCTGGGAGCTTGCCGGTTTCCTCGACGACAAACCCGCCGCCTTGCGGGAGTATGGCGACTTCGCTCCGGTCCGCCCGCTGCGCGGGCACCGGCCAACCGAGGAGTTCCTCTATCTCAACGGTCTGGCGGTGCCGGAACTCAAGCAGGAGCTGCTTCCGCCTTTGGTCGCCGCCGGCGCGGAATTCCTCACCTTCGTGCATCCGTCCGCCAAGGTCGGGGAGCGGGTGAACCTCGGCCGCGGGGCCGTGCTCTGTCCCGGAGTCATCGTCACCGCCGACGCGGTGTTGGGCGAATTCGTCACTTTGAACCTTCGTGCTACCGTCGGCCATGACGCCGTCGTCGGAGATTGGACTACCGTGAGCGCGCACTGCGATATCACCGGCTTCGTAAAGGTCGGCGCCGGAGTCTTCATGGGCTCCCGCGCAAGCATCATTCCCGGCCGCCGCGTCGGGTCTGGGGCCAAACTAGCAGCCGGGGCGGTCGTCTTCGCGGATGTCGACCCAGGAGTCACCGTCTTCGGCAATCCTGCCCGCGTCCTCTGATATGCGCAAGGCCCTGCTGACCTTCGGAGGCGTGATGCTCGCCGGCCTGCTGGCCCTCGTGCTGGCGGCGGAGTTTTCGCCTCCCCGTCCGCGGGGCTTCACCGGCGATCTCAACCAGGCCTTGCCTGAAGTCGCTGGCTGGGTGCGAAGAGAGATTCCCATTGCGGCAAGCTCGGCAGCCATGGCCAGCGCCCAGGGCATCCTGAATTTCAGTCAGGCCAAACAGATCCTCTATACCAAGGGTGGAACGCAGGTCCTCGTCTATGTCGCCTACTGGGAACCTGGGAAAGTGTCGGTCGTCGACGCCGGCTCGCATAATCCCGATTCTTGTTGGGTGAATAACGGCTGCGTGCGCACGGAGCGGGTGTATTCCGTGCCCGGCAGGGCGGGGGAGCGTGAGCTACTGCCTTATGAGCTCGGCCAATATATCGTGCCGAACGGCGGGAAACAGAATGTCGCCTTCTGGCATCTCGTGAACGGCGAACCCAATCGATATGAAGATCAGGAAGCCGGCTGGCGCAACGGACTCACCGGCCGCCTCGAACGCCTGCCGCTGGTGTGGAAAGATATCCGGACCTACGGCCTGAATCAGAAGAACGAGCAGATGTTCATCCGTATATCGTCAGGCGCCCGAATCGAAGATTTGTTCGCAGATCCCGCGAATGGGGCGTTGTTCGAAGCACTGACCCGATTGGGTATTTATAAAGATAGTCCTTGGAAGTAATCTAATAACCACATTTTCAGGTCCCAGGTCTCGGCCCTCGGGTATCAGGTTCGGGTTCTTCAGGTTCGGGTACAGGTACGGGTGCTAGCCTAGAGATGAGCCACGTTTAATTCGGCTTTCGATTAGCTTGTTTAACATCCGGCAAATCACGGATGCATCGTTGAACAGAGATTGGGCGATTTTGAGGTCGATGAGCCCCATTTTCCCAGCAAGTTCCAGCTGCACTTTGGTTTCTTCTGCGGAAGCAATCGCAATCCTGAAGAAGCGAATTCCTTCTTGAGAATAGCCCCGAGCATCGCCTTCGGCGATATTGCTAGGAATAGAGAGAACTGCCCGCCGAAGCTGATTCTTCAAAGTTACCTCTCTTTGAAAACGGCGATCATTAGTCGCGACATACACGCTCTCGGAGAGATTCTTACCAAGCCCGAGGACTTTAAGGGGGACATAATTAGATGACATGCCCCCATTCACGCTTTTGTGTAATTCACTGCCACGCAGGACATCACCTAGTGATTAGGCCCCGGCAGTTTGTAGGTTCCCGTACCCGTACCTGCACCTGAAGAACCCGAACCTGGGACCTGGTTGCTGAGACCTGAGACCCGAAAATGTCCTGCATCTAGCCTCTCAGTATTTTCCCTTTATGGCAAACAACAGAATCTACCTCTCCCCTCCCGATATCGGGTCCGCCGAAATCGAACACGTCCTGGAAGCCTTCCAATCCAATTGGATCGCGCCGGCGGGTCCGAATCTCGACGCATTCGAGGAAGATTTCGCCGTCCTCGTCGGTTCGAAGCATGCTGTCGCCGTCTCGTCCG
>JACCDW011962876.1_pt1 | contig 22517 bp, 15 predicted proteins | sample 7449781 | NCBI WGS metagenome assembly JACCDW01 (sample SAMN15323449, study PRJNA562643) | freshwater metagenome | isolation source: river surface water | place: USA:Blue River Watershed | collected 2017-08-18
GGATGGCATAGCCGTTCTCATCTTCATTCCGCATGGCGCGCCAAAAGGGCAAAACCTCTATTTTTATGCAGCGGGTTTTGCCCAACAGCACCTGTCGAGAAGAACAATTAATCCAGGGACCGTTGCTCAATCACTTTGGAGCCTTTGGGCAGGCTGAGCAACAGCCCGTCATCCGCCAGCATCCAGCGATCTGGGCTTAGCTCGTCTGCGACGCCCCGCACAAAGAGCTTCTTCGTCACGATGTTATCGGGCGGAATGGGCCCCATATGGTTGAAGACGAGCAGCTTGGCTCCGGCTTGTTTTGCAACCCGTGCGGCATCAACGGGCGTTGCGTGATAATTGCCAACTTCGCTAATCACCTTCGCCAGCTTCGCATCACCTGCACGTTGCAGCGCAGCGACCATCAGGGCGCGCGCCTCTTCGCTCTGCCCTTCATGGATGAGAACATCAACGCCCTTGGCGTGGCGCAGCAAATTGCGGCTGTAGATGGTGTCTCCTGAGATCAGGACCGACCGGCCTTGATAGTCAAAGCGATATCCAACGGCTGGATAAACGGGCTCATGCTCCACTTGAAACGCGGTGATGCGTAGCCCCTTATCCTCAAGAATGATTTTGCTGGCCATATGGTCGCCTCGCTCATCTGCCCCGGCCAGTCCAAAGGGCTTGGCGTCAAGCGCCGCGGCCTCTGCGGACAGGCTATGTTCTGGTGCACGATAGCTGGCATCTTGCGCATAAGCCGCGTTGAAGCCCGATACGACCTGCTCCACCCCGTCTGGCCCATAAACAGGCAATGGGGCTGTGCGGCCAGCCACCCAGCTTTGGATGCGAAACTCCCCCAAATCGCCAATATGGTCGGAATGGAAATGGGTAAACAGCACGCCTGCCAGCCGCCTCATGGGGAAGCGCCAACGGCTAAGATTATTGGCAGAGCCGGGGCCTGTATCGACCACAAAGGCACGGTCCCCCGCGATAATAAGCGTGCATGATTTTGCCCGCGTCTTGCTGGGCGGTGGCGGGGATGTGCCACAAATCAATACTTGCAAACCCGTGGCTTGCTGATCAGCAAAGGCCTTTTGCGAGGCCATTTGGTCCACGCCTTTAGCCACCAACCAATCCTGCACCGGCGCAAGTGAGAGCGAGGCCCAGCCAGCGCCGCCAAGGCCGAGAATAAGGGCAGCGGCCCAAATAGATTTGCGTGCCATAAAATCTCCTTGAGCTCGCGCGCCTTAAGCTGCGCGGACGACCGTGCGTTGGCGGCCCAGATCCATCTGCCCATCAGCAGTCGCAATACCGCATTCCACGACATCGCCAGGCTTTAGATAACGGGGGTTTTTCAGCTGGCCTTTGAGGAACATCATGAACCTTTTCTTGGGCGACAAGAATTTGCTGATGAACATCTTGGCCTTGCCCGGCACTTTCAGGGCGACGCCTGCCGGCGTGCCAGTGGCAATCATATCACCGGGCTTGAAATCACGTACCCGCGACAATTCCGTCAGCGTGGCCACAGGGCCAAAAATCATATCAGAGGCCGGGCCGCGTTGACGCTCTTCACCATTCACGCTCAGCGTCAGGATCAGATCTCCATAACGCGCCATTTCCTCAGGCTCGGGCAGCAGGAGAAAGGGCCCAGTTGGGCCAAAGCTGCGATAGGATTTGGCCTTGCAGAATTGCTCATGGCTAATCTGCACATCGCGCGCCGACACATCATTAGTGACTACAAGGCCCCAAATCCATTTATGCAGCGTCTGCGGCGAGGGATCTATTGGGCCAGTGATGGGTGCGCCAATCACAAGACCCAGCTCGACCTCATAATCCAGCAACTGGACATGGGCTGGCTTCACAATGTCATCATTGGGCCCTGAGATGCACGAGGAGGCTTTGTGGAAAATGACGTTATTCACTTGGCTTGCTGGGTCACGCCCAACTTCAATCAAATGGCCTGCATAGTTTGTGGCCTGGCAGACATAATCGCCATCCGAGGTGACGGGCGACAACAACGCCACACTGTCGAGCGCAATGGGTTTGCCACTGGCGGCGCGGGCCGCGTCCCGCCCACCCTCTTCAAAAAAAGCACGGGTGGTTGCCCATTTGCCTTTTAAGGGCAGGATACTGCCTGCCTGGTGCACGCCCCATTGCGGCGCGCCTTTGCCTTTTTGAAACCGTACAATTTGCAATGCCATGGCTTAGTCCTTTTGTGTCCAGCTGCGCGCGGGCGCATCAATTGCTTTTATGAGCTTGGCGAGGCGCCCAAATGTGAGTTCGCGGCTTGCGCGGACATTTTTTATCGTGCGCCAAACGAAGCCTGGAGTGATTTTGGGGCTTTCAAAATCGGCTGGGGGTTGCGGACCCCATTGATAGAGGCCGCCGCTCGTCAAAGGGCTCACGCCCGTTGGGCAATCTGCTGTGAAGCGATCTGAATCACAGAAATGCTCAAACTTATCGCCCCAGGGGTCGCGCCAATAATCAAAGATTTGGCTGCCCAATAAGTGGCGGCCCACGCCCCAGGCATGGCGATGCCGACGCGACAGCAGATATTCCTGCCCCATGGCGACATCATCTAGATCAATCACTTCATAGGCGGCATGGCTGTAGAGATTATCGGCATTTTGGGCGATGACCACGCTGTGATGATCGGCAGGTTCCGCCCCCCGATCGCAGCGCATAAAGGCCAGTACGGGCTCCCCATCGCCAACGGTTTGGATATCGGAGGGGATGAGGCCAAACATATCCATATACCAGCGCGCTGTGCGGAAAAAATCGACCACCCCCATGACAGCATGGCCCAGTTTCAGCACTGTGGATGGGCGCAAGGGCGGCCTTTGGCCTTCGTTCAACCGCAATGTTTCAGTGCGCGCATTCTGCACCAGCCGCGCACGCACGGCAGGGTGATCGGGCTTGGGCCCGTGGACCACCCGCACCTCAAACCCGGCTGGGTCGGTCAAGCGCACTTGCTCAGCCCCTGGCCAGCCTTCGGCTGGCTCAATGGCAGAAGCGCCCGGCTCTTCGGCCAGAAGCTCCAAATCGGCACGTGCTGCCACATATAGGCCAAGGCCAAGAAAGCGTGGCTTGGGCCCTTTGCGAATGATGCAGCACGGGCCATAGCCTGCCTCTGCATGCAGCCTAACAGTATCGCCCTCGTAAATGGGCCGCGACAATCCAAAGTCGCTTAAGAAAGCAACGGCCTTGTCAAGGTCAGGCCGCTCAAAGCTGACGCTGGCAATATCATAGGCTTTGACCAGCGGTTTCAGGGGACGTTGCAACCGCGGATCGATGGGCGCGGATTGCCCAAAATAGTCGCTCATGCAGCGATCCTTTCGTGTGTCAGGGCGCTTTCTTCTGGCCGAATGGCATAAGCGCGCTGCATCCATGCAAGGTTGGTGCGGGGCTGTGTGGCGGGGATTTGATCTATGAGAAAACGGTCGGGCCGAACTAGCAAGACGCCTGCCGAAATGCCGGCCCAGCTGGCCAACTCCTCTGTGTGAGACGGCAATGTTACAAAACGAGTTTTCAGCCGCTTAAGCAGGGCAAGCCCCTCGCCATCAAAAACGCTGTGCGGATCACAGCTCAGTCCAATCGCGGAAAAGCCGGGCCCGAGCAGATCGTCCAAGCGGCATTTGCGACCCTCATGGTCCAGCCAAGGTTGCGGGATCATATCGCCTATTTTTCTGCCGGCTTTTGCATTGACAAGACTGGAGCCCTTAACTGTCGGGATAGGCCCTATATCTCCCCCTTCAAATCGGCTCCGATAGGGCGGGATCTGCCATAGCGTCTTCATGATCACATCGCGCAAAAATGCGCGGGCTGGGTGCGTTGGCATAATGGCGGCACCCAATTGATTGGCCAGCCTAGTTATGGCGGCGGTATGGTCACGGCGCTCGGTTTCATAACTGTCAAGCAAGGCCTCGTCGGCTTGGCCTGAACAAATGGCGGCCAGCTTCCATGCAAGATTGGCTGCATCGCGAATACCGCTGTTCAGCCCCTGTCCGGCAAAGGGCGGCATCACATGTGCAGCATCTCCTGCCAGCAAAATGCGTCCCGCACGGAACCGCTCTGCCATGCGCGCATGGAAGGTGTAGATGAGACTGCGTTCAATCTTGCCGGGCCGCGATCCTCCAAATGACTCCATGAGCGCCCGCGCATTTTCAACATCAGCAAAGCGCGCTTCATCATCGCCCGGCATTAAGAGAAATTCCCAGCGGCGCCGGCCTTTACTGACTGGCAATGTTACAGCTGGGCGGCGCGGGTTGCAGAAGAAGCGAATGTCGCGATGCGGATAATCATCGTCTTCCACGTCAACGACCAGCCATTTTTCTGCAAAGGTCGATCCGCCAAAGCGAATGCCTAGCCGCTCGCGGGTGCGGCTGGCTCCGCCATCGCACGCCACAACATAGCGCACGGCCACCTGCTCTTGCCGGCCATCGCCATGACGCAGATTAAGGTCAACGCGGTTGCCCAGATCGCACACATCGCTCACTTCAACGCCGCGATGGAGCGAGAGGCTTGGCCAACTGGCAAGGCCATCTAGGATCGCTGCTTCCAATTCAGGCTGGTAAAATGTGCCGCGCGGAGAAAAGCCTAGCCGCTCGTCCGTATTGGTGATGCGGGCCAGCAAATCGCCTTTGCCTGAGAAATAGGCAACGGCCACATCCCGCAGCAAGCTGGGCTCAAGCGCCTCATAGCGACCAATAGCCTGAAACGTTCGCAATGTTTCTGGATCAAAAGCAATGGCCCGCGGCGCAGAATAAGGCGCGAGCCGCTTTTCATAAATAATCGTGCGGATGTTGTGCTGGGCCAGAAGCGCGCCGAGCATCAAGCCCACAGGGCCCGCGCCGATAATCGCAACATCAGCGTCAAACCGTCGGCGAGACATAGCCATTTTGTTGGCTTTGAGGCTCATGCACATCCCTCCCATGACCAAAAAATCAAAAATGACTGCCCGGTCAATATTGATTGATTAGCGAAGGGCGGCTAGACAATCAAGATGGTTGTTACCCAAATGATTGAGCCGCCTCTCGCACCGCAGCCCGGGCGCGTGGCCCGCAAGCGCCAAGCCATCCGGGCGCGGCTCTTGGCGGCTGGATTTGCGCAGGCAGGGCAAAAAGGGTTGGACGGCATCGTCATTTCTGATCTGACTGAAGCTGCAGATTGCGCGAAGGGTGCCTTTTACCTGCATTTTGAAAGCCGCGAGGCCTTTGTTGCAGACTTGATCAATCAGGCACTGGAGCCAGTGGGTCGAGCGCTGGATGCTTATGGCAAGACACAACCAGCTGATGTCGCCCTAACAACGGGCCTGCGGTATAGCTTGATGCTTGCCATCGAAAATCCCCTTTGGGGCAAATTCGTGGCCGCAGTTACCCAATCATCAGATCCTCTCTCGCAAGGCTTTGGGCGGCGTATCGCGGCGGACATTCTGCGCGGACGAGAAGAGGGGCTATTTGACTTCAACGATTTAGGCGCTGCTGTCGCTGTGGCTGGCGGCGTATTTTTGGCCGGCGTCATTGGCGTCGCCTCTGGGTCGTTGGTTGGAAGTAGCCCAAGTGAGGCCACGCGGCATGCCTTGCTGGCCTTGGGCGTGCCTCCTGGTCGAGCCGCGACCTTGGCGATTGCGCCTTTGCCGCACCTGCATTTTGAGTCACACTTGGTGGCCCCCTTGGGCGTTACCTCAAAAGCAAAATAAGCTGATAAATCTTCGCCTCTTCATTCCGCATGGCGCGCCATTTACGAACAAAACCCAAAACTTATTAGCATCCTATGTTATGATTCCTTTGGGTGCTCCAGTTTTCCAGCAGTTTGAGACGTGTTTCGGCCACCTTATTTGTGATTTGGGCTGGCAGGATAACTCTGATCGGAACGACTATCCTTCCGACGATGTCTTTCAGTTTGTTCTGCCTTGCTCCTGAGTAGCCAGCCAAAAATTTCCGGCAATCTTGCCGCCCAAGCATCCTCGTCATGCTCGGCGCCGTCATAAACGCGGCTTTCAAAATCTCGGCCTTCTTGCCAGCCATTGGCACGCACTTGTGTATCAACCATGGCTTGATAGGGGGCGTAAAAGGCGTCGAGCGTGGCAGTACCGTGGTCCATCCAAAGGCGTCGTGCCCCAGGGACTCCAAGTGATTGGCGGAACCAATTGGCGAGCAATATCTGCAACTCAGAATTGGTGGCCTCGGCCTCGCGCGGGTCAACTGAAGGCCAATGGCTGCTGACGCAGGCCGCCTGCCCAAAGATGTCGGGCCGCGCCATAAAGGCATAGCAACTCATCAGCCCGCCCATGCTGGAGCCGGCAATCATAGTGTCATGAGGCCCGGTACGTGTGCGGAAATGCGCATCGACCCAAGGCTTTAGACCATTGGCGATCCAGTGGAGATAGGAATCCGACACAATTGGTCCGCCTGCCAGTCTATCCATTTGTGCGCGCAAAGCCGGGCTAGCTGCGTCATAAATCGGCCGGGGCAAATATTGGCGATAGCGGTCTACCCCCGGCGCCCAAATTCCCACAATGATATGCGGCTCGGTTCTTGTGCGGCGGGCAACGGCCAGCATTGCTTTATCGGCGCGCCACACTTTGTTGAAATTGGATTTCGCGGGGTCAAAGAGATTATGCCCATCATGCATATAGAGCACGCGGTAACGGCGTGTGCTGCTCTCATAGCCAGGCGGCAGCCAGATGGTCAGCTTCTGGTCTGGCAGGCCGCTGGCTTTGATCCCGGCATAGTCCAAGAAATGGCCTGTGGCGGCGGTGCTGTGCGCGGGCGGTGCTGCTTGAGCAGCGGGTGGTATTGCAAGTGCGAGTGCCAGAGTGGCGGCCATCACAATCAAACGCATTGGGTGAACTCCCTAGGCTTTGGTGCGCACTCCCACTCGCAGCATGGCGAATGCAGCGCCCACCATCACCATGGCCGCAATTAGCATCGTCCATATTGGCTCACCTGGGAAGAAACTGCGCATCAGGCCGCCCATGATTGTCGCCACCATGAGTTGCGGCAGCACAATGAAGAAATTGAAGATGCCCATGTAAATCCCAAATTTTTCTTGCGGCAAAATAGACGACAAAATCACATAGGGCATGGTGAGGATGGACGCCCAGGCAATACCAATGCCAATCATTGGCAAGATCAGTAAATTCGCGTCGCGCAAAACCATCATCGCGCCGAAGCTGGCTGCGCCGATAAGCAGGCAGGCCATATGCGTACCGGTGGCACCCAATCTCTTCGTCAGCAGGGGCAATGCAAGCGCTGCAATGGCCGCAACGCCATTATAAACAGAAAACAGCACGCCCACCCAATCTGCCCCCTGATTATAAACAGAAGACGCGGTGTCGGTGGACCCAAAGACATATTGAGTGACAACAGGTGTGCTGTAGATCCACAAAATGAACAGCGCGATCCATGTGAAGAATTGAACAACTGCCAGTCTCCGCATCTGCTGAGGCATAGTGTTGAGATCGCTTAAAATCTGGGTGAGCGTTCCCAAGCTTTTGCCTGAATCTAACGCCCGGGCATTCATGATTTGTGCAAGGCCATAAGCTACCAGCCCGCCACCCAAAACATAAAGTTGCTTATCGAGGGCGAAGGCTTCTACCAATATCAACACAGCTCCACCGCTTAGCAGCCATATGCCGCCAGTGCGCGATGGCGTAAGTGGCGCATGGGCGGCTTTCGCAGTTTGCGTGCCCGCAAAGCGGCGCATATCGTCTGGTGAATATTCGCGCGTCGTGAGTACCGTCCATAACACTGCAAGGAAGATGGCAGCGGCACCGATATAGAAAGAATAACGGACGGATGGGGGGACGCCGTCTACCGCCACATTGGGCACACCAATGCGGGTAAGCAGCCAAGGTGCAATCGAGCCCAACACCGCGCCTGCACCAATGAACATGGTCTGGACGGCATAGCCTTGGGTGCGCTGGTCCTCCCTTGTCATATCGCCCACAAAGGCACGGAATGGTTCCATCGAGATATTCAATGAGGCGTCCAAAATCCACAAAAGGGCGGCAGCAAGCAGCAATAGACTAGTATTGGGCAGGCCCAGTAGAGCGAGCGCGGCCAGCACGGCGCCTGCGAGAAAATAAGGCCGTCGGCGTCCAAACCGGGTCCATGTCCGGTCGCTATAATGGCCCACCAAAGGTTGGACCAATAGGCCCGTCATGGGGCCCGCAATCCACAAAATGGCAAGATCATCAACGTTGGAGCCAAGCGATTGGAAAATGCGGCTCATATTGGCATTTTGCAAGCCGAAGGCGACCTGAATACCAAAAAAGCCAAAGGAAATGTTCCAGAGGCCCCAAAAGCTCTGACGCGGCTTTTCCATCTTCCCATCCCCCATGCGGCTCTATGTTTCTAAGTCTTTGGTGACAGAGTGCGGCTTCCGGCTCAATATTTTGTGGGCGATGTATACGAATACACTGGCGTCCAAACATTTATGGACGGGTGACGAAGGGGCTAGGCTATTTCGCTCCACAGGATTTACGGATGACAAGCTTGCACGGCAACGCGCTGGACTCCAAAGCTTCGGCGCGAATGGTGCCGATCAGCGTTTCCACCAAGACTTCGCCGGCGCGCTTATAATCTTGCTGCACGGTGGTGAGCGGGGGACGCGCGAGGCTTGCCGCCAGAATATCATCAAAGCCAACAATTGAGACATCTTTGGGTACATCGCGCCCATGTTCTTGCAAGGCACGCATTGCGCCCAAGGCTATTAAATCGCTTGCAGCAAAAATTGCGTCAAAGCTGGCGCCTTCGGCCATTAACTGCGTCACGGCATCATGGCCGCATTTGTCGGTATGCGCGCTGCGGTAGAGCTTGGGGTCAGGCGTTAATCCGGCACGTTCCTGCGCATGCAAATAACCCAGATAGCGATCGTTAAATTCAGGATAATGATTATTGGCCTCGCCCAAAAAGACGATCCGCTTGCGGCCCAAACCAATCAAATGTTCTGTTGCCTGCTGCCCGCCATGAAAGTTGTCGCTGCCCACAACAATCCCAAGTCCAGCATCTTGGAACGGGCCCCAACGCACGAAATGGGTGCCCTGCTCCATCAACCGATCTAGCTTGGCACGATAGGGCTCAAAATCACCATGGCCCAAGAGAATGATGCCATCAGCCTTGCGGCTCTCTTCAAAGTCCACATGCCAGTCGCTTGAAAATTGCTGCATGGAAATCAGCAAATCATAGCCATGGCGCGAACAGGTTTGCGTTATTGCCCCCAGCATTGAAAGGAAAAAGGGGTTGATATTTGTGGCATCGGGCATCGGGTCTTCATAGAAGAGCAGGGCCAGTGTGTTGGTTTCCCGGCGCCTGAGGCTGGAGGCGTTTTTATCAACTTTATAATTAAGTTGCTGGGCAATGGCCTCAATGCGCTTGCGGGTCTGCTCTGAAACCGTCGGGCTGCCACGTAGCGCGCGTGACACAGTCGGCTGCGAGACGCCAGCCAACTGGGCAATGTCAAAGGATGTCGGTTTGCCCGACATATGTCCTCCCCCGATGGAGCATGGGTTTATTTTTTGCCTTCAAGCTCATGCCATAAGTGCGGCTTTTAGGCCGTCCTTGCGCTGACGACCTCCAACATGACATTTTGAATACGTATGTGCAATGCTGTGCGCTTAGAATTGCCCTCGATAATCCTATGCCTAACCTGCGCAGAGAACCATGCCGGCTCTTTGCTGATGGGTGTCAGATGCAAGGCGCGTGTTTTTGCGTCGTATTTGAGGGGATGAGGAATGCACACTTCGGGGTTTACTGTATCTCGCGCCATGTTGGGCCGTTCGGCCAGCTTTTTGGCGTTGGGCATGGGTATGGCATTGGCCACGCCCGCTTTTGCGCAATCGGCGGCGGACGCTGAAGAAATTGTCGTCACGGGCTTGCGCGCCTCCATCAACCTGTCGGTTGAGGAGAAGAAGATCAATACGTCGATGGTCGAAGTGATTTCGGCAGAAGACATTGGCAAGCTGCCAGACCAGTCAATCGCAGAGTCGCTGTCGCGTCTGCCGGGCTTGGCAACGCAGCGCCTTGATGGTCGCGCCAATGTGGTGTCGATCCGCGGTCTTGCCCCCGATTTCACAACAACTTTGCTGAACGGACGTGAGCAGGTTTCTGCGAGCAACAACCGTGGTGTGGAGCTGGATCAATATCCATCAGAACTGCTGACGGGCGCTGTCATCTACAAGACGCCGGATGCCAGCCTGATCGGCCAGGCGATTGGCGGCACCATTGATATGAAGACAGCCCGTCCGCTGTCCTATAAGGGCCGCACTATTGCCGTTGGCGTGCGCGGCGAAGTTAATGATTTGGGTAAGCTAAACCCAGATATTTCAAACAAGGGCTATCGCGCCAATATCTCCTACATTGATCAGAATGAGGACGGCACAGTGGGTTGGGCTTTGGGCTATGCCCGTATGGCGTCTCCCACGGCAGAAGAGCGCTGGCAGGCATGGGGCTATCCCACGGTGGGCAGCAACTATGTCATTGGCGGTGCCAAGCCTTATGTGAAATCAAACGAGCTTAATCGCGATGGCGTCATTGGCGTTTTGGAATTCAAGCCTGATGACAAGCTGCACGTGACCTTGGATGGCTATTGGTCGTCCTTCCGCGACAATCAGCGTTTGCGTGGCATCGAGCTGCCCCTGCAGTGGAGCGCAGCACAATTGCAGCCGGGCTATACGGTGCAAGATGGTCTGATCACCAGCGGGCGCTTTAACGGCGTGGAAGCTGTGATGCGCAACGACGTTGTGCACCGCAATTCCAAGATCCTCGCGCTGGGCGGCAATGTGGAATATCAGGCCAGCGATACGCTGAAGCTTGAATTGGACGCCAGTTATTCGCGCCTGCGTAAGCTGGAAGAAAATATTGAAGTTTACACGGGCACGGGCCGTGGCGGTGGCGTTGGTGCGACGGACAGCTTGGGCTTCACAATGCCAGCCAGCGGCGGCGTGATTAAGTTTAAGCCGACCATTAATTATGCTGACCCGAATTTGTTTGTCATCACTGATCCACAGGGGTGGAATAGCTGTGGTGGCACGGTGCCCAACTGCCAAGATGGCTTTGTGAACCGCCCGCGCATTCGCGATGACCTGAAGGCTCTGCGCGTTCAGGCCACAAAGGATGTCGACGGCTTCTTCTCCAGCATCCGCGTTGGCGCGAACTATACTGACCGTAAAAAGCAGCTGGTTGATGAAGGCTCTGTGCTGACAAGCAAAGGCTATCCGAACAATACGGTTGTGCCGTCTTCCTATCTGTTCAAGCCCGTTTCGCTCGATTTCATCGGCATTCCGGGCATGGTCGCTTTCGATTCCTGGCGCTATTATGACGAAGGCAATTACAAGCTGACGCCGGAAAGCAATTGGACCCCCAGCCGCTTTACAAACAGCTATATTGTCCATGAAAAGGTCCTGACGGGCTATGTTCAGGCCAATATTGATAGCAATTTGGGGGATACGCCCCTGAAGGGCAATTTGGGCGTGCAGATTGTCAACACCAACCAGTCGGGCGACAGCTATGTGTCGACCAGCTTCCGCGGTGTTCTGCCCTTCTCTGATGGCGAGAAGTATACCGAAATTCTTCCGAGCTTGAACTTATCGGCAGAAGTGGGCGACAATCTGTTCCTGCGCATGGGCGCTGCACGCATGTTGGCGCGTGCCCGCATGGATCAGCTGAACCCGGGTGGCGGCGTTTCGTTCAATGTCGCGAATAACAATTTGACCTCAACTGATCCCAAGCAATCGCCATGGTCAGGCAATGTCGGGAATGCAAAGCTGCGTCCGCTGATGGCCGATACAATTGACCTCGCTGTCGAAAAATATTTCGGCAAGGGTGGTTATGTCTCCTTTGGCGGCTTCTTCAAGCATCTTGAAAACTACATTTATAAGCAGACGGACCTGTTTGATTTCACAGGTATCACGCCGCCTGCTGGCGTAACGCCGCGGACCTACACGGGTCTGGTGGAGCAATGGGTTAATGGACGTTCGGGCAAAATCTATGGGGCAGAAGCCTCGGCCTCATTGCCGTTCAGCACCTTGTCTTCCGCGTTGAATGGCTTTGGTGTCATTGGCAGTGCCTCGCTCACCAAGAGCCGGGTGCGCGAAAATGGTCCCTATATCTCCATGCCCGGCCTGTCTGAATGGGTCGTCAACGGCACAGCCTATTATGAAAAGGATGGCTTCCAGGCGCGTTTGAGCGGCCGTTATCGCTCGTCCTTCTTGGCAGAAGTGTCGGGCCTCAGCCTCACCCGCGACAAGGTGATGGCCAAGGCTGAAATGATTGTGGATGCTCAGATAGGTTACACATTCCAGCAAGGTCCGCTGGAAGGCGTGTCCGTTCTGGCAACAGCCAGCAACCTGACGAATGAGCCCTTCATTACCTATTTGAATGGCGATGCGCGTCAGATCCGCGACTATCAAAACTATGGTCGCAACTACATGTTGGGCATCAGTTACAAGTTCTGATGCTGAAGGGCGGGCCTGACCCTTTGGGATTGGGCCCGCTTCTTTGTTCTCAGGGGAAGCCGTGCCATGTGTGGGCCGGATAGAAAGTGCCTCTTCCCTATGGCAAGGTTGGCCAGATGATCGGTGATCGCATCCAGAAAGTCGTGATCGTTGGTGGTGGCACAGCAGGCTGGATGGCTGCTGCTGCCTTGTCCCGAACCATGGGTCGTCAGCTTTCAATACATCTTGTTGAAAGTGATGAGATTGGCACGGTTGGGGTTGGCGAGGCGACCATCCCCGCCATTCGGCTGTTCAACCAGCTGGTCGGTCTTGATGAAGACGAATTCGTCCGCGAGACAAATGGCACATTCAAACTGGGCATTGAGTTCCAGAATTGGGGCCAGCTGGGGGACAGCTATATGCACGCCTTTGGCCAATTTGGCCAAAGTCTCGGCTTGCTTGAGTTTGTTCAATATTGGCTGCGTGGGCGGCGCGAAGGTGTGGCCGGGCCTTTGTGGGACTATTCCATAAATGATGTGGCCGCGCGGCTCGGCCGGTTTGCGCGCTTCAACCAAATTCCCAACACAAATTTGGATGGCATTGCCCATGCCTTTCATTTTGATGCAGGGCTCTATGCGGCCTATCTGCGCAAAATCGCCGAAGGCGCGGGGGTGGTCCGCAGCGAAGGGCGCATCCAACACGTTCTGCGTCATGGCGAGACGGGCCATGTATCGGCTGTAAAGCTCGATTCTGGTGCCGAAATTGCTGGCGAGCTGTTTATTGACTGCTCCGGCTTTCGCGGTCTGTTGATCGAACAGACGCTAGAGGCTGGCTATGAAGATTGGACCCATTGGCTGCCATGCAACCGGGCCATTGCAGTCCCCAGTCGCAATACGCGCCCCGCCCGGCCTTACACGCAGTCCATTGCGCATCAGGCAGGCTGGCAATGGCGGATTCCGTTGCAACATCGCACGGGCAATGGTCATGTTTTCTGCTCTGACTTTATAAGCGAAGATGAAGCGACAGCGTTACTGCTTAGCAATTTGGAAGGCGAAGCTCTGGCTGAGCCCCGGACTATCCAATTCCGCACTGGTATGCGCAAATCGGCATGGTCGCATAATGTGGTCGCCCTAGGTCTTGCCTCTGGGTTTTTGGAGCCGCTGGAATCCACCAGCATCCACCTGATCCAAGATGGCATTGCGAAGCTCATCTCGCACTTCCCCAATGCTGGCTTTGACCCTGTAAACGTTGCCGCGTTCAACCGACGGATGCGCTTTGATTATGAGCGCATTCGGGATTTTATCATCCTTCATTATCACGCCAACCAGCGCACTGATTCCCCGTTCTGGCAACGCTGTCGCGAAATGGACATTCCAGCCTCTCTGCAAAACAAAATGGACCTGTTCCGCGAAACGGGCCGCATCTTCCGCGAGAATGAAGAGCTGTTTGTTGAAATTGGCTGGTTCCAAGTGCTCACCGGGCAAAATATTGTGCCCAAGAGCTATCATCCGCTTGCAGACCATTTGACGCATGAACAACTGGCGGGCTTTTTTGAAGATGTCGGCCGGATCATTCGGGCGACCGCAGAACACCTGCCCACCCATGAAAACTTTATCGCGCAATATTGCGCCGCAAAGGGCGTGTCATGACCATGTCGCTTTTCGTTTCCTTGGCACTGGCCACAGCCTCGCCTGCAGCCATGCCAGCCGCCCATGCGCTGCGCGCGCGCCTGCCGGAAGATGAAACCATTTATTTCTTGCTGCCGGATCGCTTTGAAAATGGCGATCCGAAAAATGATAAAGGCGGCCTCAAGGGAGACCGACTAAAGACGGGCTATGATCCAACGCATAAAGGCTTTTTTCATGGCGGGGATTTGAAGGGCCTGACCGCGCGGCTGGATTATATTCAAAAACTAGGGGCCACCGCCATTTGGCTCGCCCCCATTTTTAAGAACAAGCCAGTGCAGGGTGCCCCGGGTCAGGAAACAGCCGCTTATCATGGCTATTGGGTAACTGACTTTACCACAGTTGACCCGCATTTTGGGACTGAGGCTGATTTTAAAGCCTTGGTGGATGCAGCGCACGCGCGGGGGATGAAAGTGTATATGGACATCCTCATCAACCATACTGCGGATGTCATACAATATCGCGAATGTCCCGCCAGCAGCTGCGCCTATCGGTCGCGCGCGGATTATCCCTATTCGCGTCGCCAGCGTGATGGCGCGGCCATCAACGCTGGTTTTGCCGGGGACGCCGTTCAAACTGCTGAAAACTTCGCCAAGCTGACGGATACGGACTATGCCTATCAGGTCTTTGTGCCGCCTGCGGAGGCCAAAGTAAAAGTGCCTGCTTGGCTGAATGACACCAAATTTTATCACAATCGCGGGGATTCAACCTTTACGGGTGAAAGCTCCACCATGGGCGACTTTAGCGGCCTTGATGATGTGATGACTGAAGATCCGCGCGTCATTGACGGCTTTATTGATATCTATGCCAGCTGGATCGATCGCTTTGGCATTGATGGCTATCGCATTGATACCGCCAAGCATGTGAACTCTGAGTTTTGGACGAAGTTTACACCCGCTATTTTGGAGCGTGCTAAAGCGCGGGGTATCCCCAATTTTCATGTTTTTGGTGAAGTCGCCCTGGGCGAGCTTGATGTGCAGACGCTTGCCCGCTTTACGCGTGAAGCTGGGTTGCCCGCAGTGTTGGATTTTGCTTTTCGTCGCGCCGCGATTGACGCCGTTTCCGGCAAATCGGGAACTGACCGGCTAAATTATTTGTTTGAAGGCGATAGCTTATATGAAGGCGGGGCTGCTGCTGCGCTGCGCCTGCCCACATTCTTGGGCAATCATGATTTGGGCCGTTTTGCGCGCGAGATGCGCCTTGCCAACCCGCACGCCGATGATGCCGAAATCTTGCGGCGTGTGCGCTTGGGCCATGCGCTGATGTTTGTCAGCCGTGGCGTGCCCACGCTTTATTCAGGGGATGAGCAAGGCTTTGCCGGTGACGGCGTGGATCAAGATGCCCGCGAAGATATGTTCCCCTCCAAGGTCGCGATTTACAATGATAATGATCTGGTCGGGACGGATGCGACCACCGCTGTCTCCAATTTTGATGAGACACACCCGCTCTATCGTGAAATTGCGGCTCTGGCTGCCTTGCGGACCGCGCACGCTGCACTGCGCCGGGGCCGGCAAATTATCCGTAATTATTCGGACAAGCCTGGCCTGTTTGCGCTCTCGCGCGTTGATGCACAAAGTGGGGAAGAGGTTTTGGCCGTGTTCAACACCAGCACTCAGCCCCTCACTGCGCATGTGGAAGTTGACCCGCGCCATACCAATTTTACAGCATTGCGCGGCACCTGCCCCGTTGCGCCCAAAGCACCTGGGCAACTCGCCATTTCCCTTGCTCCATTGGACTATATGATTTGTCGCGCCAAATGATTCATCGATCTTCCTCCCTTGCCGCGGCAAATCGGGAATGGTGGCGGGGCGCGGCCATTTACCAGATTTATCCGCGCAGCTTTGCGGATTCCAATGGCGATGGCATTGGGGATCTGGCGGGGATTACCCAGCATTTGGAATATGTGGCGGCACTGGGTGTGGATGCCATTTGGCTGTCGCCTTTCTTCACCTCGCCCATGCGTGATTTTGGCTATGACGTGGCCGATTATTGCGGGGTGGATCCGATTTTCGGGGCGCTGGAGGATTTTGATCTGCTCATCGCACGGGCCCATGCACTGGGCCTCAAGGTGTTGATTGATCAGGTCTATGCCCATACGTCTGATTTGCATGATTGGTTTGCCGAAAGCCGCGCCAGCCGGGCCAATGCCAAGGCTGATTGGTATGTCTGGGCGGATGCCAAGCCAGATGGATCGCCGCCTAATAACTGGCAGTCCGTTTTTGGCGGCCCGGCATGGACCTGGGATGCGCGGCGCTGCCAATATTACATGCACAATTTCCTCTCCACGCAGCCGCAGCTCAATTGCCACAACCCAGCCGTGCAAGAGGCGCTCTTGGGTGTTGCGCGTTTCTGGCTAGACCGTGGGGTTGATGGCTTCCGGGTCGATGCCATTAACTTTGCGATGCACGATCCCGCTTTGACCGATAATCCACCCGCCCCGGCCGGGAATGGCGTGCGCACTCGGCCATTTGATTTTCAACTCCATGTGCACAATCAATCACACCCTGACATCCCCGATTTCTTGAGGAAATTCCGAGCGCTGACGGATAGCTATGATGGCATTTTCACCGTTGCTGAAGTGGGCGGTGCCAATGCCCATCGCGAGATGAAGGCATTCACGGCGGACGACAAGCATCTAAATAGCGCTTATGGTTTTAACTTCCTCTATGCCGATCATTTGACGCCCGCCATTGTGCGTGAGGCGCTGGAAGAATGGCCCGATGCGCCCGGCATTGGCTGGCCCAGCTGGGCCTTTTCAAACCATGATGCCCCACGTTGGATCAGCCGTTGGGCACCCAAAGGGCATGAAGCGTCCTATGCGCGCATGGTGATGGCTTTGCTGGTCGCGCTGCGGGGCAACATCATCGTTTGGCAGGGGGAAGAGCTGGGCATGACGCAAGTCGATATTGCCTTTGGAGACCTGCAAGACCCTGAGGCCATTGCCAATTGGCCGCTGACATTAAGCCGGGATGGCGCACGCACGCCGCTGCCTTGGGCAGCAGACGCCCCTCATTGTGGGTTTTCTACTGCCAAGCCTTGGCTTCCCTTGGGGGCAGACCATGCTGCGCTGGCCGTCGATCAGCAAGAGGCAGATCCTAGCTCGCTCCTTCATGTGACGCGGCACCTTATTGCCATGCGTCAGGGCCAACCAGCCTTGCGCGCGGGGGATTTAACGATCCTGACCGCGCGGGAAGATGTGCTGATGTTCACGCGCCAGCTGGGGGAGGATGTTGTGCTGTGCGTTTTCAACATGGGCGCAACAGCGCAAGCATGCCCCCGGCAAGACGGAGATTGGGCGATATTGGCGGCGGTGAATGGCGCCAGTTTGGACGGATTGCCTCCCTTTGGCGCCCTGATAGCGACGCGGATCGGATGAGAAGGATATTCAAGATGAAGTTGTTTATCGCGCGGTTCATGGCTCTGGTGGCGCTTTGCCTTGCGATGCCGGCTTGGGCTGCGCCGCTCGCCAGTGTGTCGTCACCAGATAAAAGCCTGACGGTATCGTTCGACATCGATCATGATGGCCGGGTGAATTACAGCGTCGCGCGCAAGGGCCAGCCGCTGATTCATCCATCCAAAATGGGCTTCTTGCTGCAAGACAGCTTTGCCATGGTACGCGGCTTTGGTTTTGTGAGCCAAGAAAGTCGGGCAGGCGAAGAAAATTGGGAGCAACCGTGGGGTGAACGCCGCTTCATCCGTGCGCAGTATAATGAACTGCTCGTTCGATTTCAGCAGAAGGAAGATTTTAGGCGGCTCATGAATGTGCGTGTCCGTGTGTTCAATGATGGCTTGGGCTTCCGTTATGAAATCCCCGATCAGCCAAATTTGAAGGTGATGAAAATTGCCGAGGAGCTGACCGAATTTGCAATTGCACAGCCCGGCACGGCTTGGTGGATCAATGGCGGGGAATGGAACCGCGAAGAACAGATTTATCAAAAGACGGCAATTGATGCGGTTTCCACGGCCTATTCACCAATCACCATGCGGTTGAACGATGGAACGCATTTGTCGTTCCACGAAGCCGCAATTGTCGATTATGCAGGTTATTGGTTTAAGCGTCAGGATGGGCAGCTTTTCCGCACCATGCTCGCGCCATCAGGTCGCGAGGCCAAGGTCATCCGCGACACGCCCTTCTCGACACCCTGGCGGACGATCCGGATTGCCGACAGCGCCGCTGGCTTGGTGGAGAATGATCTTGAGCTCAATCTGAATGAACCCAATAAAATCGGCGATGTCAGCTGGTTTAAGCCACATAAGTATATTGGCATTTGGTGGGGTATGATCACAGGCAAATGGACATGGTCGTCTGGTCCCAACCACGGCGCCACCACCGAACGCGCCAAGCAATATATAGATTTCGCAGCTAAATATGGTTTCAAGAGCGTCCTGATTGAAGGCTGGAATAAGGGCTGGGACGGCAATTGGTTCGGCCATGGCTATTACAGCTTTACCGAAAGCTATCCCGATTTCGATTTAAAGGCCGTCACAGATTATGCTCGTAGAAAGGGTGTGCGTCTGATTGGCCATCATGAAACTGGCGGCAATATTGCGAATTATGAGGCGCAGCTCGATGATGCGATGAAGCTATATGCCAGTGTCGGCGTCAATGCGGTAAAGACAGGCTATGTCGCTGATGCTGGTGGCCTGATTGCACCGGGGGACAAGCCCGGAGACATGGTAATGGAATGGCATGATGGCCAACGTTCAACAGTCCATCATCAAAAGGTCGTGGAAACGGCAGCCAAATATAAAATCGCGATTAACGCGCATGAGCCAGTGAAGGATAGTGGCCTGCGCCGGACTTACCCCAACTGGATTGGGCGGGAAGGGGCACGCGGCATGGAATATAATGCCTGGGGCCAATATGCGAACAGCCCGGATCATGAGCCGACCTTAGTCTACACCCGTATGCTCGCTGGGCCGATGGACTTTACGCCGGGCGTGCTCTCGCTCACTGGCGCAAATGGGGTAAAAATGGCCTCGACTTTGGCCAAGCAGCTGGGCCTCTATCTCACTCTCTATTCGCCTATTCAAATGGCAGCGGATTACCCGGAAGAACTGGCGAAATATCCGCGTGAGCTGGACTTTATCACCAAGGTCCCTGCTGACTGGTCTGAAAGCCATTTAATCGCAGGAGAGGTGGGCGATTACGCCGTCTTTGCCCGTAAGGATCGCAACAGCGCCGATTGGTATATTGGCGGGGTCAATGATGCAGATCCGCGCGAGATTTCAGCCAAGCTCGACTTTTTGGATGCCGGGCGCACGTACACTGCGACCATTTACCGCGATGGAGCCGATGCGGATTACCGCACGGAAAGGCGCCACAGCATTGCTTATGAAACCCGCAAGGTGAAAAAGGGGGACATCATCAACCTCCGCATGGCCCCCGCAGGGGGTTTTGCGGCCCGGATTGCAGCGGGGCGTTAAGCGCCTGTAGGGCCGTTGCTGAGACGGGCTTGTCACGGAGCATGCGGAACATTCAGCTTGGCAAGATAGCGGACCGCGACGGGCAAAATCCATGCCCGCCCGCAGTCCGCTAAGGACATATCGGGTAGAACAATCAGGGGGAACGGACATGGCGACAGGGCAGATTGGAAACCCGGCTTCGATGCCCGGTCAAAACCTTGAAGCGCGGCAGCTTCAGGTGTTTGTTATGGGGCTTTTTTTCATCTTTGGGGGGATTACCAGCCTTAACGACGTGATCATTCCAAAGCTGAAGGAGCTCTTCACGTTGAGCTACACAGAGGCGATGCTCGTCCAGTTCTGCTTCTTCACGGCCTATGCGGTTATTGGCATTCCCGGCGCGCGCCTTGTCAAAAAAATCGGCTATATGCGGGGCGCTGTTGTCGGCCTTTTGACGATGATGTTGGGCTGCCTCTTATTCATCCCGGCTAGCCAGACAGCTACCTATGGTCTTTTTCTCCTCGCCTTATTCGTGCTCGCAAGTGGCGTGGTTTTAGTACAAGTTGTGTCCAACCCGTTAATCTCTCTGCTGGGCAAAGCTGAAACAGCGCATAGCCGCCTTACCTTTGCCCAGGCGTTTAACTCTCTGGGCACAACTGTTTTTCCATATTTTGGCTCAATCCTGATTTTGGGCGGGCTGGCTGCGGTTTCGGCTGATCAGCTGTCCGGCCTTGAGTTAGATGCGTATCGTACAGCTGAAACACGGGCGATCGTGCATGGCTATTTGGGTATTGCTGCTGCGCTGGCGATCGTCGCAGCCGCTGTCTGGATTTTCCGCAATGCCCTGAAGGGAGAAAGCCATGCCGAAAGCGACGGTTTGATTGGCCTTGATCTTTTACGGCGGACGCGATTTGGTTTCGGTGCCTTGTGTATTTTCCTCTACGTCGGCGCAGAAGTCTCAATCGGATCCCTTATCGTTAACTATCTTATGCAGGCGCAGATCATGGGCCTGACTGAGCAGGCTGCTGGTAAGCTGATCGGCCTTTACTGGGGCGGTGCAATGGTTGGGCGGTTCATAGGCTCTTGGATCCTGCGGCTCTTCAGCCCCGGAAAGGTTCTGTGTGGCGTCGCATGTGGCGCAATCGCCCTGATCCTATTGTCTACGGCAAACACGGGCGCGCTGGCAGGGTATAGTCTGCTTGCTGTTGGGGTTATGAACGCGATCATGTTCCCAACTATCTTCAGTCTTGCCTGTGAGAAGCTGGGGCCGCGTGCTGCCGACGGGTCAGGTATCATCAATGTCGCAATTTTTGGCGGTGCCGTCGTGCCGCTGGCCACAGGCATGATTGCCGACACCACTGGCAGTCTGGCAGCGGCGCTGTTTTTGCCCTTAGCCTGTTATGCGGTCATCGCAGGCTTTGGCTGGTATGCACGCCGGCCCGCTGAATAATCGTGGCGCCGTTATAAATGATATGAACATAGGCGCTTTTGGCGGTCTGGAGGTTGGCGATGCTGCCTGTCGTTTCAGTGACGGAATTATTTCTGCTCGCCTTGATTGTAATCTTTGCGGTGCCCTATCTTTTCTGGAGGGTCTTCCGGACTGATCATTGGGCTCCTCTGGTTGTTGTTCAGATCATAGCTGGGATCCTGCTTGGCCCCGGTGTTCTGGGTGCCGTGTTTCCAGCAGAGCATGCCATTGTTTTTACGCCGCAAGTAATCGGCGCGCTCAACGGCATTGCCTGGTGGGCAGTCATGCTTTTTGTGTTTTCCGCAGGATTGGAACTTGACCTGCAAGATGCTTGGGCTTGGCGCCACGAAACTGCACTTACTGCAGGGCTGGCTCTTGGTTTTCCTCTGATCTTGGGGTCTGCTGCTGCGTTCCTTTTACTACAGATATCCAATCCCTCTGACTGGATCGGGGCGGGCAAGGCGACGTGGCAATTCGTCCTCGGCATCGGTATGGCCTGTGCGGTGACTGCATTGCCCATTTTAGTCCTTTTTCTTCAAAAACTTGGTATCTTTCGTGAGCCACTCGGCCAGCGTATTCTCCGCTATGCCAGCCTTGATGACATTTTGATCTGGGGCGTCTTGGCGTTTCTACTTCTGGATTGGGAAAGGGTCTCGCGTCAGCTTGGATTTCTGGTTGGGTTTGCGGTGGCTTCCATAGCCATAAGATGGCTTATGGCTCGCGCGGCGGAGACGGATCGCTGGCCGTTCGCGCTCATCTGGCTGGCCGCTTGTGGGTTTATCGCAGACTGGGCCGGCCTTCACTATATGGTCGGTGCCTTTTTGGCGGGTGCTGTTCTCGATGCACGGTGGTTCGGCTCCGACAGCATTGATCGCTTCCGCGACACAGTCTTGCTGGCATTCATGCCTGTCTTCTTTTTGTCGACGGGTCTGCGCACAAGTTGGGAGATGGGTGGCCTGTTGGCATTTGCAGCTGCAGCCCTTTTTCTTGCAGCCATGATTATCGGAAAGTTGCTGGGCGTCGGTGTTGCGGGTCGTCTCCTCGGATGGAAGGCGGGTGAAGCCTGGATTATCGGCTGGATGTTGCAAACCAAGGCGTTGATCATGATTATTTTTGTCAACATCCTTTACGACAAAGGCTTGATCACAAGTGGCGCCTTCACAGCGATGCTTTTGGCTGCTGTGGGAAGCACGATGTTGACAATACCCTTTGTGCGTCCGGCGTTAGCGCGGCTGAAGTACTGATCCGCACCCCTTTATGTGTATCTGTTACGCAGCGCCCAGCTGTACACAGAATGTGTTCGCCTCGTCATTCCGCATGGCGCGCCAAAAGGGCATAACCTCCAATTATTTGCCGCGGGTAATTCCCAAGCACCGGCACAGAAGACCTGATCCAGTGATGGTTTCTCCCTCACTTGGGAGTCAGTGGGTAGGGTGAACACCAGCCTGTAAGCGAGAGAATAGCTCGACCACGATGGTCTAGGTGAGGCCACGCAACATCACATAGCCGCCAATGGCGATGACCAGCGAGGCGAAGCCCAGCTCCA
>JACCDW011837073.1_pt1 | contig 22514 bp, 22 predicted proteins | sample 7449781 | NCBI WGS metagenome assembly JACCDW01 (sample SAMN15323449, study PRJNA562643) | freshwater metagenome | isolation source: river surface water | place: USA:Blue River Watershed | collected 2017-08-18
CGGGCATTGCCGAAGGCATGCGCATTCGCTCCGTGGGCAACGGTGAGCCCGGCGTCAATGGTGGCCCCCCTGGCGACCTGTACATCGAAATCCGGATCAAGGCCCACGACATCTTCGAGCGCGACGGAGACGACTTGCACTGCAGCGTGCCGGTATCGATGACCATGGCGGCCTTGGGCGGCACGATGGAGGTGCCCACCTTGGGTGGCAAGGCTGAAATTGACCTGCCCGAGGGAACGCAGCACGGCAAGACCTTCCGGCTGCGTGGCAAGGGCATCAAGGGTGTGCGCTCGGCCTATCCGGGCGACCTCTACTGTCACGTCAACGTGGAAACGCCGGTGAAGCTGACCGACGCTCAACGCAAGCTGCTGCGCGAACTGGACGAATCATTCCGCAGCGGGGGTGACAAGCATTCGCCCAACGCCAAGAGTTGGACGGATCGGGTTAAAGACCTGTTCAAGTAAGGCCGGCGCCCACGTGGAAGGCCCCGCAGGCTGGCGCGCTGCGCCGCGGCGGCCTCCTGTCACTTGACGATGGGTCAGTACTCGGCCCCCATACTGCCAGGGGCCAGGTTGTCAAACTTGGTGTTGGCCTTGATGAAGGCCAGCTTCACCGTGCCCACCGGGCCATTGCGCTGCTTGGCGATGATGACCTCGGCCACGCCGGGCTCCTTGCTGTTTTCTTTGTTGTAGTAGTCGTCCCGATAGATGAACATGATGACATCGGCATCCTGTTCAATGGCGCCCGACTCACGAAGGTCGCTCATCATGGGCCGCTTGTCGTTGCGGGTTTCGACGCTGCGGTTGAGCTGGGACAGGGCCACCACGGGGCACTGCAGCTCCTTGGCCAACGCCTTCAGGCCCCGCGAAATCTCACCCAGCTCGGTGGCCCGGTTCTCTTCACTGCCGCCGCTGCCGCTCATGAGCTGCAGGTAGTCCACCACGATGAGGCCGAGCTTGCCGCACTGGCGGGCTTGGCGACGCGCCCGTGCGCGCAGCTCGGCCGGATTGAGGGCGGGCGTCTCGTCGATGAAGATGTTCGCCTTGGACAGCTTGTCCACGGCTTCGGTCAAGCGCGACCACTCTTCGTTGCCCAAGTTGCCGGTGCGCAGGTGCTGCTGGTCAATGCGGCCGATGGAGCCCACCATGCGCAGGGCCAGTTGCGAAGCGCCCATTTCCATGGAGAACACCACCACGGGCAGGCCCTCGGTCACCGCCACATGCTCGGCAATGTTGATGGCCAAGGCGGTCTTGCCCATGCTAGGGCGTGCGGCCAAGACCACCAGGTCACCCGGCTGCAAGCCCGCAGTCATGCGGTCGAAGTCGTAGAAGCCGGTGCGCACACCCGTGACCTCTTCGGCGCCGTTTTCGTGCAGCTCGTTGACCCGGTCCATCAACTGCACCAGCAGGTCGGTCATCTGGTGAAAGTTCTGACGGGCGCGTGAGCCTTCTTCGCCGATCTGCAGGATCTTGGTTTCCGATTCATCCAAGATGGTGGACACCTGCCGGCCCTGCGGATTGAAGGCTTTGGTCGCGATCTCATCGCTGGCCTCGATCAGCTTGCGCAGCACCGCGCGCTCGCGCACGATCTCCGCGTAGCGCCGCAGGTTGGCCGCACTGGGCACGCTTTGCGCCAAGGCGTTGAGGTGCGCAATCCCGCCGCACTCCTGGGCCTTGCCCAAACTCTGCAGCCGCTCGTGGACCGTCACCACATCGGCGGGCTTGCCCTGCTGCACCAGGTCACCAATGGCCTGAAACATCACCCGGTGTTCATACCGGTAGAAGTCCGAGGCCGTTACGAGGTCTGCGGCCCGGTCCCAGGCGCTGTTGTCCAGCAACAGCCCACCCAGGACGCTTTGCTCGGCCTCGTAGGAATGGGGCGGCGTCCTCAGCTTGGCCACATCGGCATCGGGCGAGGTGGTGCCGGGCGCCGGCAGGTCCATCAGGTCGAATTCGTTACGGGGGGCATCCATGGCGTGGATCATAGGTCGGCATCGGGCCGGCCGCTGTGGGCAAGCCTGGGGATAAGGGGTGGGTTGTCGGTGGAGCGTTCACATCCACGCCAGAAATGGAAAAGGCCGGCAAAGCCGGCCCTTTGTACTGAGCTGCGGGCACAAGGCCCGCCAGCCTGTGCAGCGTGTCCGATCAGTCGGTCTCGCCCACCACCACGATGGTGATGTCCACCACCACATCGGTGTGCGCTGCCACCGACACGGTGAACTCGCCCACGGTCTTGAGGGGGCCGTTGGGCATGCGAACCTGTGCCTTGGCGATCTCAAAGCCCGTGCCCTTGAGGGCTTCGGCGATGTCGTGGTTGGTGACCGAACCAAACAGGCGGCCGTCCACACCAGCCTTCTGGCTGATGCTCAGGCGCAGGCCGTTGAGCTTTTCGCCCACCGCTTGGGCCGCCGACAGCTTTTGGGCCGCCAGGCGCTCCAACTCGGCACGCTTGGCCTCGAACTCGGCGATGGCCGCATCCGTGGCACGGCGCGCGCGCTTGGTGGGGATCAGGAAGTTACGGGCGTAGCCGTCCTTGACGCGGACGATGTCGCCGAGGTTGCCGAGGTTGGCCACCTTTTCAAGCAGGATGACTTGCATGGTGGGCTCCTATCAAACCTTGTGCTGGTCGCTGTACGGCAGCAGGGCCAGGAAGCGTGCCCGCTTGATGGCCGTGGTCAGCTGACGCTGGTAGAAGGCACGCGTGCCGGTCAGGCGCGCGGGGGTGATCTTGCCGTTCTCGCCGATGAAGTCACGCAGGACGTCCACGTCCTTGTAGTCAATCGACTCGACGCCGGCCACCGTGAAGCGGCAGAAGCGCTTGCGACGGAACAGGAGGGACTGCTGGTTGCGCTTGGGCTTGCGGTCCTTGGAAAACTTGCCGCGGGGAGGTGCCATGATGTGCTCTCTTTCGCTGAAACGGGTGATGGTTCGGTATAGGGGCGTTCAGTCCGATGTGGGGCCGTTCAGCCGCTGCAGCGAGGTGATGTGAAACACCAATCCCCGTCCGTTGCGGGCTGGCGCGAGGAACCCTTGGAAATCCACCGGTTCATCCATCGCCAACTGCTGCGCCTTGACCGCCGTGGTGCCGATGCAAACCGCCTTGCAGTCCATCGTCACCCTGCGGGGTACGCCCTCCTCCTGAACCACGGATTGGTGCTCCAGCACCAGGTCCAGGGCGGGCAGCCCCGCAGGCGTGTGGCGCAGCGCCGAACGTTCCTTGACCACACCCGACAGGCTCAAGCGGTTGGTACCCGCTGGGGCCGCCGGGGCGGCGGACGTCAACGCCTGCTGGTTCGTCAGGCCGCAGCCTCCTGTGAGGAAGCCTTGCGCGCTTCTTCGCGCTCAACCGACTTCATCATGACGGAGGGGTTCAGTTCGGCCTTGTCCTTGCCCACGGTGAGGTGGCGCAGAACCGCATCGTTGAAGCGGAAGCCCGTCTCGAGTTCAGCCAGGGTTTCCTTGCTGCACTCGATGTTCAGGCACAGGTAATGCGCCTTGGCGAGCTTCTGAATCTGGTAGGCCAGCTGGCGGCGGCCCCAGTCTTCGACGCGATGCACCTTGCCATTGGCACCGGTGATCAGGGTCTTGTAACGCTCCAGCATGGCCGGAACCTGTTCGCTTTGATCCGGGTGGATCAGCAGAACGATCTCATAGTGACGCATGTCAACTCCTTGTGGTTTCCGTGATTCGGAAGCCGCCCACGCGCGTCGGTGCGGGTGCGGCAAGGTGGCGAAAAGCCTTCAAGTATAGCGGAATTTCGGATTTGTCCGAAGTTCGCACCACCCGCGGGCGTCAGCCCGTGACCTTGACGCCGGCCAGCCGCTGCCAAGTCTGCACCACGGTATCGGGGTTCAAGGAAATCGAGACGATCCCCTCTTGGGCCAGCCAATCCGCAAAGTCGGGATGGTCCGAAGGCCCCTGACCGCAGATGCCGATGTACTTGCCCGTGGCCCTGCAGGCCGTGATGGCGCGGGAAATCATGGCCTTGACGGCCGGGTCCCTCTCATCGAAGTCCTCGGCCAAGAGCTCCAGCCCCGAGTCCCGATCCAATCCCAGGGTCAGCTGCGTCAGGTCGTTTGAGCCGATGGACATGCCGTCAAAGTGCTCCAGGAACTGATCGGCCAGGATGGCGTTGCTCGGCACCTCGCACATCATGATCAGGCGCAGCCCCTCTTCTCCTCGCTTGAGCCCACGCTCGGCCAGCATCTGCGTCACCCTTGCAGCCTGTTTGACCGTGCGCACGAAGGGCACCATGATTTCCACGTTGCTCAAGCCCATGTCCTGCCGCACGCGCTTGAGCGCTTCACATTCCATGGCAAACGCATCGCTGAACTCGCCGCTGATGTAGCGGCTGGCCCCCCGAAAGCCCAGCATCGGGTTCTCTTCATCAGGCTCGTAACGGCTGCCGCCGATCAACTTGCGGTATTCGTTGCTCTTGAAGTCCGACAAGCGCACGATGACCGGCTTGGGCCAAAAAGCGGCGGCAATGGTGGCAATGCCCTCAGCCAGCTTGTCCACATAGAAGGCCTTGGGGCTGGCATGCCCCCGGGCCACCGACTCCACGGCCAACTTGAGGTCGGCATCGATGTTGGGATAGTCCAGGATCGCCTTGGGGTGCACGCCAATGTTGTTGTTGATGATGAACTCCAGGCGGGCCAAACCGACGCCGGAGTTGGGCACCTGGGCAAAGTCAAACGCCAACTGGGGGTTGCCCACGTTCATCATGATCTTGATCGGGCAATAGGGCATCTCGCCACGCTTGACCTCGCTGACCTCGGTCTCGAGCAGCCCGTCGTAGATCACGCCCGTGTCACCTTCGGCACAGACCACGGTCACCAAGGCACCATCGCTGAGCCGCTCGGTGGCATCACCGCAGCCCACCACGGCGGGTATACCCAACTCGCGCGCGATGATGGCGGCGTGGCAGGTGCGCCCTCCCCGGTTCGTGACGATGGCACTGGCCCGCTTCATCACCGGCTCCCAGTTGGGGTCGGTCATGTCGGTGACCAGAACGTCGCCGGGCTGAACCCGGTCCATCTCGGCGATCGACTGCACCAGGCGCACCGGCCCGGCCCCGATCTTCTGGCCAATCGCCCGTCCTTCCGCCAAGGGCTTGCTGCGGCCCTTGAGCTTGTAGCGCTGCTCCACCTGACCGGCAGCCTGGCTCTTGACCGTCTCCGGCCGGGCCTGCAACACGTACAGCTGACCGTCCTGGCCGTCCTTGCCCCACTCAATGTCCATGGGGCGGCCGTAGTGGCGCTCGATGATCAGGGCATAGTGGGCCAATTCGGTTACGTCCGCGTCCGACAGCGAGTACCGATGCCGCAGGTCAGATGGCGTGTCCTCGGTCTTGACCAACTGTCCACTGGCCCGGCGCTCCGCTTCTGAGGCAAAGGTCATGCGAATGAGCTTGCTGCCCAGGTTGCGGCGGATGACCGCCTTCTTTCCCGAGCGCAGTGCCGGCTTGTGCACGTAGAACTCATCGGGGTTGACCGCCCCCTGCACAACCGTCTCACCCAGCCCGTAACTGCTGGTGATGAACACCACGTCCTCAAATCCGCTTTCGGTGTCGATGGTGAACATCACGCCGGCGGCCCCCAGGTCGGAACGCACCATGCGCTGGATGCCCGCTGACAAGGCCACGTCCGCATGGGCGAAGCCCTTGTGCACCCGATAGCTGATGGCCCGATCGTTGTACAGGGATGCAAAGACCTCCTTGGTCTTGTGCAGGATGTCCTCAATCCCCACCACGTTCAAGAAAGTCTCCTGCTGACCCGCAAAGGAGGCGTCGGGCAGGTCTTCGGCCGTGGCCGAAGAACGCACGGCAAAGGTGGCCTGCGGCGACTGTGCTGCCAGCCGCTCGTACGCCTGCCGAATCTCCGCTTCAAGCGCAGCCGGAAACGGGGTGTTGACCACCCATGAACGGATCTCCGCCCCAGCCTCGGCCAGGGCCTTCACGTCATCGGTGTTCAGGCTGGCCAAACGTGCGGCGATGCGCTTGGACAAGCCATCGTGGGCCAGAAACTGACGGAAGGCGTGGGCGGTGGTGGCAAAGCCACCCGGCACCCGCACGCCCGAGGCGGCCAACTGGCTGATCATCTCCCCCAGCGAGGCGTTCTTGCCACCAACCGACTCCACATCGGCCATGCGCAACTGCTCGAACGGCAACACCAAGGCCTCTTCCAACGCAGAATTGGACATCAAGGCTCTCCAAGGCAAAAAAATACAGGTGGGCGCGTGGCGCCATTGAGCCTGATTCTAGGGAGGATTGCCTATCATCAGCTTTCAACGTTGCAGCCCCTTGCCCTGCCCACCTTCACAGGCCACACCATGAGCCCGCGCACCATTTTTTACGTCTCCGACGGAACCGGCATCACCGCCGAAACCTTCGGCAATTCGATCTTGGCCCAATTCCCGGGCCCCTTCCGGCACATGCGCCGGCCCTTTATCGACTCGGAAGACAAGGCCTGGCAGGTGGTGCGCGAGGTCAACGAGTGCGCTGAGCGTGAAGGCGTGCCGCCGGTGGTGTTCCTGACCCTGGTCAACAACGGGGTTCGCGACATCCTGACCGACGGACAAAACGGCCCCGCGGCCCACTGCCGCGCCAAGGTGATGGACCTGTTTCGCGCGTTTGTGGAGCCGCTCGAGGATGAGTTCGGCGTCAAGAGCAACCACCGGATCGGGCGCTTTTCCGACGCCGCCAAGAGCCAGGAGTACCACGACCGCATCGAGGCGATCAACTTCTCACTGGCGCACGACGACGGGCAGTCCGCGCGCAACCTGGAACAGGCCGATGTGATCCTGGTGGGGGTCAGCCGCAGTGGCAAGACACCCACCTCGCTGTACCTGGCGATGCAGCACGGGGTCAAGGCCGCCAACTATCCGCTGATCCCCGAAGACTTCGAGCGGGGCCACCTGCCCACGGCGCTCATGCCGCACAAGCGCAAGTGCTTCGGCCTGACCATTGACCCTGAGCGATTGAGCCAGATCCGAAACGAACGCCGCCCAGACAGCCGCTATGCCGCGTTGGACAACTGCCGGACCGAGGTGGCGGCTGCCGAGCAGATGATGCGCCGATCCGGCATCGAGTGGCTCAGTTCCACCCACAAGTCGATCGAGGAAATCGCCACCACCATCCTGCGCGACATCCGACCGGACCGGCTGAGCTACTGAGCCCGGCGTTGGGCCGATGCGTACAGGCAGATGGCCGCGGCGGCGGCCACGTTGAGCGACTCTTGCCCACCGGGTTGGGGAATGCGCACCCGAAGCGGCGCCATCGCCCACACAGACGGATCCACGCCCTGCCCTTCATGACCAAAGACCCATGCGCAGGCCTCGGGCAGCGGCGCATGGGGAAGGTCTTGGGCCTCATGTGAACTCGTCACCACCAACTGCCCAGCCAGGGGCGCGAGCTGCTCCAAGCCCAGCCCTTCGAACAGGCTCAGCCCAAAGTGCGCCCCCATGCCGGCTCGCAGCACCTTGGGCGACCACAGCGCCACCCCCCCATGCAAGGACAACACCTGGCTCACGCCCAGGGCTGCTGCGCTGCGCAAAATGCTGCCCACATTGCCGGGGTCCTGAAGGCGGTCCAGGACCACCGTGGGAACGCCTGGCTGCACCCCGCGCGCCGGGGCCAGCGGTGGCGCCACCAACAGGCCCAGGGGGCTGGGGGACTCCAGCGCCGTCACCGACTTCATCAGCGCAGCCGGGATGACCGCCACGCGCGGTGCCCCCATGGCCAAGGCGCGCAGGTCCGCCCGCGCATCCCAGGCGTCCTGGGTGATCACCGCTTGAACGGCGGCATGCCCACGGTCCAGCCAAGCGCGGCACAGGTGGTCACCCTCCAACCACACCACACCCTCGGCCCGGTAGGCGCCGGGTTTGGCCAAGAGCCGCCGCAAACGCTGGATCAGCTCGTTGTCCCGGGAGGTGATGCTTTGGACCGGTGGATTCATCTGCGTGTAGGGGGTGACGTGGCCGGCAAGCCGTCGCTGGCCGCCGCTTGAAGGGCCTTGGCCCGTTGAACCGGCGCATAGCTGTGACGGTGCTCCGGCGTGGGCCCCAAACGGAACAAGGCCTGCAAATGCTCGGCCGTCGGGTAGCCCTTGTGGGCGTCGAAGCCATAGTCGGGGTAGGCCTGGTGCAAGTCACGGCACCAGCGGTCCCGCGTGACCTTGGCCAGGATGGATGCGGCGGAAATGGCCTGCACCGTGGCGTCGCCGCCCACCACCGCCTCGGCAGCCACCTTGAGGGAGGGCAGCCGGTTGCCGTCCACCAGCACCCGTGCGGGCAACAGCCGCAAGCCTTCCACCGCGCGCTTCATGGCCAGCATCGTGGCCTGCAGAATGTTGAGTTGGTCGATCTCGGCCACCGAGGCATGCGCAATGCTGCAACACAGCGCCTTGGCACGGATCTCGTCAAACAAGGCCTCACGCCGGCGTTCGCTCAGCACCTTGGAGTCGGCCAGCCCGGCAATCGGGGCCGCATCGTCGAGGATCACCGCAGCGGCCACAACCGGCCCCGCCAAGGGTCCACGCCCGGCCTCGTCTACGCCGGCCACCAGGCCTTCGCGCCCCCAGCACAAACTCAGCTGCTGGCTGGGCTGCGGGCCATGCATCACACGCCCGGGCTTGGCCGAGGATTTAGGCACCCACGAGCTCCCGGATCACCTGCGCCGCCCGCGCCCCGGTGTCCTGCCGCAAGGTTTGATGCAGGGCCCGGCACTGGGTGCGATAGACCTCCACGGCTTGCGGATCGTCCAGCCAGCGCAGGGCATCGGCCGCCACCACCTCCGGCTGGGCCTCGTCCTGGATGCGCTCGGGCACGATGAAGGCGCTGCTGAGGATGTTGGGCAGCCCCACCCAGGGCTGCAGCCGCATGCGCCGCATGCGCTGCCAATCAGCGGCCGCCAGGCGGTACACGATCACCTGCGGGCATCGGAGCAGGGCCGCTTCCAAGGTGGCCGTGCCGCTGGCCACCAGGGCCACATCGGCGCCTGCCAACGCATCATGTGAACGGCCGGCCAAGAGGGTCAGGTGGCCACTCTGGACCAAGGGCTGCGCCAGCGGCTGCAGCAGGTCGGACAGGCCCGGCGCCACAGGCAAGAGAAAGCGCAGGCCCGGCCGTTGCCGCAGCAGCGCTTGGGCCGTGGCCATCAACAGGGGCGCAATGTGGCGGATCTCGGACCGTCGGCTGCCGGGTAACAAGGCCACCACCGGCTCATCACCCAGGCCCAGTGCATGCCGCGCCGCCCGGTGATCGATGTCCAGGGGAATCGCATCGGCCAGCGGATGGCCCACATAGCTGGCGGCCACCCCTTGCGCGGCCAGCACGCCCGGCTCAAAGGGGAACAGGCACAGCACATGATCGGCTGCAGCCCGCAACCGCTGCACCCGCTGCGGGCGCCAGGCCCAGATCGACGGACAGACGAAATGCACCGTGCGCAAGCCACGCTCACGCAGGGCGGTCTCCAAACCAAAATTGAAGTCCGGCGCGTCCACACCGACAAAGACATCCGGCCGTTCGCGCAGGATGCGCTGCCGGGTGGTGCGCCGCAGCCAAAGCAACTCGGGCAAGCGCAGCAGCGCGTCCCTGTACCCGAACACGCTCAGGCGTTCCGAAGGTGCCCAGGCGTCGAACCCCTGCTCGATCATGCGGGGCCCGCCAATGCCGCCACTGCGCAGGCCGGGCCACTGCTGCTTCAGGCCCTGCAGCATGAGGGCCGCCAGCAGGTCGCCGGAGGCCTCCCCGGCCACCAGGGCCAGGCGCATCAGCGCACGATGCCGCGATCGGCGCGGCGCAGGAAGTCCAGCATCAGGGCCACATCCGCCTGGGCCGCTGGGCTCAAAGGCTGGCCGGCGGTGTCGGCCTCATCGGCCAGCACCGCGATGCGGTCGATGGCAGCCGCCAGGGTCAAGGACTCGCGGTACAGCAAGCGGTGCATGCGCCGCACCAAGGCCAGACGCCCCTCGTCAAATCCGCGCCGCTTCAGCCCCGTGAGGTTGACCGCACGGATGGCCAGGGGGTGACCGTCGGCCGTCATGTAGGGCGGGACGTCTTGGGCCACATGCCCTTGAAACCCGATCATGGCGTGGGCCCCGATCTTCACGAATTGGTGCACACCGGTCAGCCCACCGATGGTGGCCCAGTCCCCCACCTGCACATGTCCGGCCAAGGTGGCGTTGTTGGCCAAAACCGTATGGTGGCCCAGACGCACATCGTGGGCGATGTGGACGTAGGCCATGATCCAGTTGTCGTCACCGATGCGGGTCACGCCCTCGTCTTGTGCGGTTCCGGTGTTGATGGTGCAGAACTCGCGGATGGTGTTGCCGTGGCCTATCTCCAAGCGGGTGGGCTCACCAGCGTACTTCTTGTCCTGCGGTGCCTGGCCAACGGATGCAAAGGAAAAGATCCGGTTATGCCTGCCGATGGTGGTATGGCCGTCAATGACCGCGTGGGAGCCCACGGTGGTGCCGGCATCGATACACACATGGGGCCCGATCACCGCATAAGGCCCCACCTGCACATCAGCAGCCAGCTGGGCACCATCATGGATCACGGCGGTGGGATGGATGAGGCTCATCGCACCCCCTTCAGGCCACCTTGCGCATCGTGCACATCAGCTCAGCCTCCACGGCCACCTCATCGCCGACGGTGGCCCAAGCCTTGTACTTGTAGATACCGGCCCGCGCCCGCTCGATTTCGGCATGGAGCAGCAGTTGGTCGCCAGGCTCCACCACACGCTTGAAACGGGCGCCGTCAATGCCCACGAAATACACCACGGTGTCTTCACTGGGCTCGGTGCCAGCAGACTCGAAACTCAGCAGAGCCGCCGTCTGTGCCAAGGCCTCGAGCATCAGCACGCCAGGCATGACGGGTCGGGACGGGAAGTGCCCCTGAAAAAACGGTTCGTTGATCGACACATTCTTCAGGGCTTGAATGCGCTTGTCCTTTTCAAAGGACAGCACGCGGTCCACCAGGAGTATGGGGTAGCGGTGGGGCAGCAGCTTGAGGATGCGGTGGATGTCGATCATGTTCCGGGGATCTTCTTTTCAAGTTGGCGCAAACGGTCGCGCATCTGATGCAACTGCCGCAGCGTGGCTGCGTTTTTCTCCCACGCCGCATTGTCATCGAAGGGAAACACGCCGCTGTACTGACCGGGCTTGTGTATCGACCGCGTGACCACGGTGGCCGCCGAGATGTGCACGTCATCGGCCAGGCTCAAGTGGCCCAGAACGATGGCCCCTCCGCCCACGGTGCAGCGCTGCCCGATCGTGGCACTGCCGGCAATGCCCACGCAGCCGGCCATGGCCGATCCGCGACCGATGTGCACGTTGTGGCCGATCTGGATGAGGTTGTCCAGCTTCACGCCGTCTTCGATCACGGTGTCTTCCAAAGCGCCCCGGTCGATGCAGGTGTTGGCGCCGATCTCCACATCGTGCCCGATGCGAACGGCACCCAATTGTTCGATCTTCACCCACTGTCCGGCATGGGGCGCAAAGCCGAATCCATCGGCGCCAATCACCACACCGGGGTGGACCACGGCGCGCTCACCGATTCGGCAGCCCCACAACAGGGACACCGAAGCCGACAAGCGGCTATTGGCGCCGACCACCGCCTCATCACCGATCACGCAATGCGGCCCAATCACGGCGCCGGCCTCGATCACGGCGTTTGCGCCCACGTGACACAGCGGACCCACCGAGGCGCTGGGGTGCAGCCGCGCGCCGGGCTCCACCACGGCGCTGGGGTGCACCCCCGTGCGAACGGCAGCACGGCGCTGCCCGGCCCACCATTGGCTCAGGCGGGCGTAGGCGAGGTAGGGGTCGTCCACCACCACCAGGCTGGCCTGCGCGCACTCCGAATCGAGCAGCGGCAGCACCCGATCGGACACGATCACGCAGCCGGCTCGCGTGGTGCCCAACTGGGCGCGGTAGCGGGGGTTGGAGAGGAAGGAGACCTGGTCGGGGCCCGCAGCCTGTAGCGTGGCAAGGCCGGCCAGCGGCCGAAGCGGGTCACCCTGCACGCGGCCATTGACCAAGGTGGCAATGGCCTGCGGCGTGGTCAACATCGTCTTGCGATGGGGCGCGAACACAGCGCCCCTGGGCGTTACTTGGTGTTGTTCATCGCGTCCATCACCTTCTTGGTGATGTCGACGCGGGGGCCGGCAAAGCCCACGTCAATCAGGATCAGGTCAAACTTTTCGCTGTCCATGATCTGGCGGATGACTCGACCCGTGCGCTCCTGGATGGCCGCGATCTCCTCGTTGCGGCGCTGGTTCAGGTCTTCCTGAAACTCGCGGCGCTTGCGCTGGAGGTCACGGTCTTGTTCACCCAGTTCGCGCTGCCGGCGGTTGCGCTCGGCCTCGGAAAGGGTAGGTGCGTCTTTGTCAAACTTGTCCGACGCCGTCTTCAGGCGGTTGGCCAGGTCGTTGAGATCCTTTTCGCGCTTGCCGAACTCGGTCTCAATCTTGGTGCTGGCCGAGCGAGCCGCCGTGGACTCGCGCAGCACGCGTTCGCTGTTGACATAGCCGATCTTGAGTTCCTGCGCCTGGGCAAACAGCGGCAACGCGGCCAAGGCAGCCGCACCCAAGAGCCTTGTGAAAGAAATCGTCTTCATCATCATGGTCAGAACGCTGTGCCGATCTGGAATTGGAAACGTTGAATTCTATCTTGTGGGCGGAACTTCACTGGCACGCCCCAACTGAGCTTGAGCGGCCCCATCGGGGAGATCCAGCTCAAACCGATACCGGCAGCCGCACGCAAGGACTCAAAGTCCACCCGCTCGGTTTCCGCCCACACGTTGCCGGCGTCGGCAAAGCCAAAGAGCCGCAGGCTCTTGTCGTTGCCCGTACCGGGCACTGGCACGTAGAGCTCGGTGTTGAGGTTGAAACGGCGCGATCCGCCGATGTAGGCGCCGGTCACGTCCACGGGGCCGAGCGAGCCTTGCTGGAACACGCGCACCGAACCGAGGCCGCCGCCGTAGAAGTTCTTGAAGATGGGATACGGCTTGTTGCCCAATCCAGCGCCCAAACCCAGCTCGGCATTGACGCCCAAGGTGAGCTTGCGGTTCCAGAAGGGGAAGTACTCCTGGTACTGCAGGTTGGTGCGGGTGTACTGCGCATCACCCAGGGCCGACAGCTCCAGGTTGATGCGCTGCAGCCGCCCGCGTGTGGGCGTGAGCACGTTGTCACGCTGGTCACGGGCCCAGCCCACGGTCAAGGGGAAGGAGGTGCTGTTGGTGCCGAAGTTTTCCCGGTACAGGAAATACAGGTTGGGCAGCGCAGCCGACCCCTTGATTCGGGTTTGCTCCGCACCGATGCCCATGAAGACCGTGTCCACCTCGGAAAACGGCACACCGAACCGGATGGCCGCACCGGGCGTCATCAGCTCATAGGTTTCGCCCTGGGTGTTGTAGGGGCGTGAGGTTCGATAGAACACATCGAGTGCCCGTGAAACGCCGTCCTTCGTGAAGTACGGGTCCACCGTGGAAACGACCAGGTTGCGGTTGAAGCGGCTGCTGTTGACTTGCAGGCCCAGGTAGTGGCCTGTGCCCAGGAAGTTCTCCTTCTGCAGCGAACCCGATACCGTCAGGCGCTCCAGGCTTGAGTAGCCCGCGCCAATCTGGAAGTTGCCCGTGGCCTTTTCGGTGACGGTGGTGTTCAGGTCGACTTGGTCGGCGGTGCCCGGCACTTCCTGCGTTTCGATGTTCACGTCCTTGAAGTACGCCATGCGCTCCAGGCGTTCCTTGGACAGCTTGATCTTGCGGCCGTCGTACCAGCTGGATTCGAACTGCCGGAACTCGCGCCGCACGACCTCATCTCGTGTGGTGGTGTTGCCCGCAATGTTGATCCGACGCACATAGGCCCGCCGACCCGGATCGGCCACCAGGGTGAGCTCGACCTGGCCGGTTTCACGGTTCATATCCTGGCGTGCTTCCACACGCGCGAAGGCATATCCGTACACCCCGAAACGCTCGGTGATCCGGCGCTGGGTCTCGGCCACGTCTTGGCTTCGGTAGGGGGCGCCGGGCTTGATGGCAATGAGCGCTCGGAACTCATCATCGCGCCCCAGGAGCTCACCGCTCAACTTCACGCCGGTCACCGTGTAGGGCTGACCTTCGCGCACGCTCACCACGATGGAGATGGACTGCTTGTCGGGTGACATCGTCACCTGGGTGGACTCCACCGCAAACTCCAGGTACCCGCGGTTGGTGTAGTGCGCGCGCAGCGACTCCAGATCGGCGTTGAGCTTGGAGCGTGCGTAGCGGTCGCGCTTGCTGTACCAGGTGAACCACCCACTGGTGGTTTGCTCGAACAGTTCGAGCAGGTCCTTCTCCTTGAAGGCCTTGGCCCCCAGGATGCGCATCTCGCGGATCTTGGCCGGTTCACCCTCGGTGGTGGTGAAGGTGACCGAGACACGGTTGCGCTCTTGGGGCGTCACCGTGGTCACCACCTCAGCGCCATAGAGGCTGCGGGTGAGGTACTGGCGCTTGATTTCCTGCTCGGCCCGGTCCACCAGGGCGCGGTCAAAGGGCTGGCCCTCGGAGATGCCTGCGTCCTTGAGCGCCTTGACGAGGGTGTCCTTGTCAAACTCCTTGATGCCGGCGAAGTTCACGCTGCCGATGATGGGGCGCTCTTCCACCACCACCACCAGCACCTGGTCCTCCACCTGCAGGCGAACGTCCTTGAACAAGCCGGTGGCAAACAGGGCCCGCACCGCTGCAGCGCCCTTTTCCTCGTTGTACAGGTCGCCCACGCGAAAGGGCAGCGCAGCAAACACCGTTCCGGGGTCGGAACGCTGAAGGCCCTCCACCCGGATGTCCTTGATGGAGAAAGGATCGATGGCCCAGGCGGTCGATGGGATCGACGACAGGGCCACGGCGGCCACGCAGGCCATCAGGGGGTTCAGGCGGTGCGCCGATTCAAGTAGGGACATGGAATGCAGTCAGTTCAGGCCCATGAGGCGCAAGACGTCGTTGGTCAGCGCCAAGGCCATCAGCATCAGCAGGAGCACCATGCCGATGCGCTGAAGGCGTTCGAGCCAAACCTCCGATGGTGGCCGGCCCGTCAACGCCTCAAAAAGATGATACATGAGGTGTCCACCGTCGAGCATCGGCAACGGCACGAGGTTCAGGACGAACAGGCTGATGCTGACCAGGGCCAGGAAGCCCAGGTACTGGCTGACCCCACGCTGCACCGACTGCCCGGCGGCGTCGGCAATGGTCAGTGGCCCGGACAGCTGGCGCAAAGAGGCCTCGCCCACGATCATCCGTCCGATCATCCGAACCGTGAGCCACGACATCTCCAGGGATTGGGACAGGCCGTGGCCGAGCGACTCCAGCGGGCCCTTGCGCACCAGAACCCACTCGGGTGTGCCGCCAATGGCAGCTTCCACCCTGGGCACTTTCGGGCCCTCGGCCGCTGCTGAGGCGCGCGGCCGCAGCTCCAACGTGAGCTCCCGCCCTGCCCGCTCCACCCGCCAGATCTGCGGCTGCGGGCCGGTGTAGGCCCGAATCCGTTCGCGCAGGGCGGCCGCATCGCGGACCCCCAATCCATCGACCGACAGCACGCGGTCGCCCGCCTGAACACCCGCTTCCTGGGCGGCTCCGCCGTCGATCACCCGCTGGATGATCGGCTCGGCAAACGCACCACTGAACCCCAAGCGGCGCAGAAACTGTTCGTCGACCTCGCCACCCAAACTCGACAGGTCCAGTGTCACGGCGCGCGCTGCGGCACGGCCCTCGGCGGCCACTTCCAAGGTCACCGACTCACGGTCCAGGGCAGCCCTGGTGAGTTGCCAGTGCAGGTCGGTGAGGGATTGCACGGCTCGGCAATCCTCTGCTGCCCCACGGCCCAAGGGGCTTTGTGGGCCGGCGCACAGCGCCAATACGCGGTCGCCGCCCTGCAAGCCGGTCCGCTCCATCAGGCTGCCCTGAACCGGGCTGGCCAGCCGCGCCACCGGTTCTTGGGTGCCCCACCAGGCCGCGCCCGCATACAGCAGCACCGCCAACACCAGATTGGCCAACGGCCCAGCAGCCACGATCAGGGAGCGCTGAAACAGCGGGCGGTGGTCAAAGGCCATGGGCTCGGCCCCCGGCGGCACGGCGTCTTCACGCGAATCCAACATGCGCACATAGCCGCCCAGCGGCAATGCACACACCACCCATTCGGTGGCCTGCGGGTGGGCCTGTCGGCGCCACAGCACCGGCCCGAATCCCACGGAAAAACGCAACACACGCACACCGCAGGCCCGCGCCATGCGGTAATGGCCCCACTCGTGCACGGTGACCAGCACCGCAATGGTCAGCAAGAAAGACAGAACCGTGGTCATGCAGCAGGGCCCGGGCTTCAGGTCGATCGGGCATCGGCCCACTGGCCCACCTGGGCACGCACGCGCCGGTCCAGTTCGATCAGGTCGTCCAGGCCGGCCCCATCACCCAAGCCAGGGTCGATCGACTCCAGTGCGCGCGCATTGAGCCGGTAGATGTCCATGAAGCCGACGCGCCCCTCGAGAAACCGCTCGACGGCGACTTCATTGGCCGCATTGAGCACGGCCGTTGCCCCCAAGGGACCGCGCAAGGCGTGCCAGGACAGAAACAGCCCTGGAAACCGCCGCTGATCGGCCTCTTCGAAGGTCAGGGCCTTCAAGGAGGTCCAGTCCAGCGAGGAGGCACCCGATTCAATGCGCTGCGGCCAGGCCAGCCCGTATGCGATGGGCACGCGCATGTCGGGCGTGCCCAGTTGGGCCAGCACGGATTGGTCGCGGCACACGACCATCGAATGCACGATGCTTTGGGGATGAATCACGGCCCGAATGCGCTCAGGCTCCAAGTCAAACAGCCAACGCGCCTCGATCACCTCCAGCGCCTTGTTCATCATCGTGGCCGAGTCCACCGAAATCTTGCGGCCCATCACCCAGGTGGGGTGGGCGCAGGCCTCCTCAGGCGTCACCGCCTCCAGAGACCCGGGGTCGCGCTGCCGGAACGGCCCGCCCGATGCGGTGAGGATGATGTGGTCCACCCGGCTGGCCCAGGTACTGCGGTCCTCAGGCAAACACTGGAAGATGGCCGAGTGCTCGCTGTCGATGGGGATGAGGGTGGCCCCTCCCTCGCGCACCGCGTCCATGAAGACGGCACCACCCACGACCAAGGCTTCCTTGTTGGCCAGAAGAAGACGCTTGCCCGCACGTGCCGCGGCCATACAAGACGGCAGACCCGCGGCACCCACCACCGCCGCCATCACGGCGTCGATCTCGACATGTGCAGCCACCTCGCACAAGGCTTGGGGCCCGGCCAACACCTCGGTGCGGCAGCCTTGAGCCTTCAGCCGCTGGCCAACGCCCTCGGCCTTATCGGGGTCGGTCACCACCGCCCAACGAGGCTTCCAGTGCAAACACTGTGCGATGAGCTCATCAACCCGGCTGTGGGCAGACAAGGCACAGACCTCGATGCGGCCGGGGTGGCGCGCCGCCACGTCCAAGGTGTTGCACCCGATGGACCCCGTAGAGCCCAACACGGCCAATCGCATACGGCTGCTCATCGTCCCCCCAAGGCCAAGACCGCCATGGACGCGGGCAGCACCGGCAAGAGCGCGTCCACCCGGTCCAGTACGCCGCCATGACCAGGCAACAAACCGCCGCTGTCCTTGGCGCCCACAGCCCGCTTGAGCATCGACTCGAACAGGTCGCCCAATACCCCCAGGGCCACCAACGAGGCCACCACGAACACCAGACCCAGGGCGCCGAAGTGTTTCCACACCCGCGCAAAGATGCTCAGGGAATCGGTTGCCAGCTGCTGCTCCAGCAGCATCCAGAGCACCGCCAGCAGACCCACCCCCAAGCAGGCCCCAGCGACCCCTTCCCAGGTCTTGCCGGGGCTCAAGGATGGGGCCAGCTTTCGGCGGCCCCAGCGGTGACCCGCAAAGTAGGCGGCCACGTCCGACGCCCACACGATGCACATCACCGACAACAAAAAGTTCACTCCAACCACACGGGCCAGGGTCAGGGCCCACCAGGTGCTCCACATCACCACCAGGCCAGCGCCCAGGCGCGCCAAGGCCGGCAGGCGCGCCCACCCTTGCGGGCCCTGCGGCATCAACAACAGGCAGGCCATCACCCAAGCCACCGTCAGCCAAGCCCAACCCACGCCCGGCGCGCCCCACCGGGCCCAAGCCTCGTCGGGCCACAGCGCCATGAGCGCTGCAGAAAACGGCAGCACGGCGGCGTAGGCCCAAGCGCGGGCACCCGACTGCCCGTTCAGACACGCCCACTCCCATGCACCCGCGGTCGCCAAGACCAGCGCGAACACACTGAAGGGGATCACGGATTCGGTGAACAAAGTCGGCAGCAGCACCGCCAACAGGGCCAGGGCCGTGATCACGCGCAGGCGCAGCATCAGGTCACACCTGCCGAGTGGGTGATGCCGCCAGGCGCACGCAGCGCTGCCACAAGCCCGCCGCGCACGGCCGCCTCAGCCATGGGCTGCCAGCGGTTTGGAGCTGCCCACGGCCACCGCTTGCAGGGAACGGCCCGAGCCGGCAGCGGCCGGCGGGTGGTGGTCGGGCAGTGAGCCAAAGCGCCGTTCACGCGAGGCATAGAAGGCCAGCGCCTGTTGAACATCTTCGTCATCGAACTCCGGCCACAGCCGCTCGGTGAAGAAGATTTCGGCATAGGCCGACTGCCACAAAAGGAAGTTGCTCAAGCGACACTCGCCGCCCGTGCGGATCAGGAGATCGGGGTCTGGGGTATCGGCCAGCGCCATATGCTGGGCCAGGGTCGCCTCGTTCAAGGCATCCGGCGCCACACCCGCGGCCATGGCCCGCTTGCAGGCCTGAACCACATCCCAGCGGCCGCCGTAGTTGAAGGCCACGTTCAGTGTCACGCGTCGGTTGCCCGCGGTATCGGCCTCCATCTTGGCAAAGGCCTGACGCACCTTGGGCGACAGCGCGTCCAGGTCGCCCACCGCGCGCAAGCGCACGCCCTGCGACGCCAGGGCCTGGAGGTGTGCCTTCATGGCGGTGGGCACCAGGGACATCAGCCCCGACACCTCGGGCTGTGGCCGGTTCCAGTTCTCAGTGGAGAAGGCATACACGGTCAAGACCTGTACGCCGCGCTGGGTGAACGCCCTGACGGCCCGCACCAGGGCCTCAACGCCCTGCTTGTGCCCCAGAAGCCGCGGCAGCCCGCGCTGCGTGGCCCAGCGCCCGTTGCCATCCATCACGATGGCCACATGCCTGGGCACCGCTTGATCGGGCTTGGTGTGGGGCTTGGTGCTGTCGGACTTCACAGGCCTTACCGGTGCGAATGGGCGGTCAAACCGCCATGATCTCCGCTTCCTTGCCCTGCACCAGACGGTCCACCTCGGCGACCGTGCGGTCGGTGAGCTTTTGCACCTCGTCTTGCGCGCGGCGCTCGTCGTCCTCACTGGCCAGCTTGTCCTTGACGAGCTTCTTGACCTGTTCGTTGGCGTCACGCCGAAGGTTTCGCACCGCCACCTTGCAGTCTTCGCCGGTGGAGCGCACCACCTTGGTCAGCTCGCGCCGGCGCTCCTCGGTCAGGGCCGGCATCGGCACCCGCAGCAAGTCACCTTGGGTGCTGGGGTTCAGGCCCAGGTCGCTTTCGCGGATGGCTTTTTCAATCTTGGGGCCCATGCCCTTTTCCCAGGGCTGCACGCTGATGGTGCGGGCGTCGAGCAGGCTGACATTGGCCACCTGGCTGATGGGCACCATCGAGCCGTAGTAGTCCACCTGCACCTGGTCCAGGATGCCCGGATGGGCACGGCCGGTGCGGATCTTTTGCAGTTCACCCTTGAAGGCCTCGACGGACTTGGCCATCTTCTGTTCAGCGGTCTTCTTGATGTCGGCGATGGTCATGGCTGTTGACGGTTCGGATGGGGTTCACACATGCACCAAGGTGCCTTCGTCCTCACCCTGCACCACACGGCGCAAGGCCCCGGACTTGAAGATGCTGAACACCTTGATGGGCAGTTTCTGGTCGCGGCACAGCGCAAAGGCCGTGGCGTCCATCACCGCCAGGTTGCGGGAAATCGCTTCGTCGAAGCTGATTTGGGCGTAGCGTTGGGCGCTGGGGTCCTTGTGGGGGTCGGCTGAGTACACGCCGTCGACCTTTGTGGCCTTGAGCACCACCTCCGCACCAATCTCAGCGCCGCGCAGGGCCGCTGCCGTGTCGGTGGTGAAGAAGGGGTTGCCGGTACCGGCCGCAAAGATCACCACCTTGCCCTCCTCCAGGTACTGAAGGGCCTTGGGGCGTACATAAGGCTCGACCACCTGTTCGATGCCGATGGCGCTCATGACGCGGGCCGTAAGCCCCTCTTGGCGCATCGTGTCGGACAGGGCCAGGCTGTTCATGACCGTGGCCAACATGCCCATGTAGTCGGCCGTGGCACGGTCCATGCCGACGGAGCCACCGGCCACACCCCGAAAGATGTTGCCGCCGCCGATCACCACCGCCACCTCACAACCCAGCTGGGTCACTTCGGCAACTTCTCGGACCATCCGCACGATGGTGGCCCGGTTGATGCCGTAGGCATCGTCGCCCATAAGGGCTTCGCCAGAAAGCTTCAGAAGGATGCGTCGGTAGGCAGGCATGCGCGGCAGTAAAGGCTTTCGACAAACACCCCAGTGTAAGGGGCGAAAGGGCGGCTCGGCGGGGCCGGCGCGCAATCGGCTGGCCCACACCTGCGGCAGCGGCGAGCCCACCGGGCTGCCGCCGCGGTCAGCGCCTTACTGCGCCTTGCTGGCCGCCGCCACCTGGGCAGCCACCTCAGCGGCAAAGTCGTCCTGCTTCTTCTCGATGCCCTCACCCACCACGTACAGGGTAAAACCCTTGGCGGTGGTCCCGGTGGACTTCAAGTAGGCCCCAACGGTCTGCTTGCCGTCGGCCGCTTTGACGAAAACCTGGTCCAGCAGGGAGACTTCCTTGAGGAATTTCTGGACCGAGCCTTCCACCATCTTGGCCACGATGTCGGCGGGCTTGCCCGACTCGGCCGCCTTTTCGGTGGCAATCTTGCGTTCTTTTTCCACCAGTTCAGCGGGCACTTCTGCGCTGGACAAGGCGGCAGGCTTCATCGCGGCGATGTGCATGGCCGTGTCCTTGGCCGCCACGTCGTCGCCATCAAACTCGACGATCACGCCGATGCGCGTGCCGTGCAGGTAGGAGGCCAGCTTGCCACCGCCGGCATAGCGCTTGAAGCGGCGGATGGTCATGTTCTCACCGATCTTGCCGATCAGGCCCTTGCGCACATCTTCGACCGTAGGGCCAAAGGATTCCATGCTCAGGGGCAGGGCCGACAAGGCGGCCACGTCGGCCGGGTTGTGGGAAGCCACCAGCTCGGCGCAGGCCTTGGCGAAGGCCAGGAAGGCGTCGTTCTTGGAAACGAAGTCGGTCTCGCAGTTGATCTCGATCAGGGCGCCAGTGCTGCCGGATACAGCAGCCGAAATGACACCCTCTGCGGTGATACGGGCAGCCGCTTTGCCGGCCTTGTTGCCCAGCTTCACGCGCAGGATCTCTTCGGCTCGGCCCATATCGCCGTCGGCCTCGGTCAGGGCCTTCTTGCACTCCATCATCGGCGCGTCGGTCTTGGCGCGCAGTTCAGCCACCATGCTGGCGGTAATCGCAGGCATCTCGTCTTCTCCATCGGTTTGAAAAAAGGGGCCGCGCAGGCCCCCTTGGGAATGTGGGTGCCGGGTCGATCACGACCCCGGCTGCAGCGAACAGGCCCTTACGGACAGGCCTGAGGGCCGCTGGGATCAGGCCCCTTCGTTGACCTCAACGAACTCGTCGCCTTCGCCGCCGGCCACGGCCTGCGCCAGTTCCTGCGTCGCGTTGGCCTTGCCGTCCAGCACAGCGTCTGCCACGGCGCGGGCGTACAGGGCCACGGCCTTGGCGGAGTCGTCGTTGCCAGGGATCACGTAGTCGATGCCATCAGGCGAGTGGTTGGTGTCCACCACGCCAACCACCGGAATACCCAGCTTGTTGGCTTCTTGAATGGCAATCTTGTGATAGCCCACGTCGATCACGAACAGAGCATCGGGCAAAGCCGCCATATCCGCGATGCCGCCAATGTCCTTTTCCAGCTTGGCGATCTCGCGCTGGAACATCAGGGCTTCCTTCTTGATGGCGGGCTGCGTGCCAGCCTCCACTTGAGCCTGCATGTCCTTGAGCTTCTTCAGGGACCCCTTGACCGTCTTGAAGTTGGTCAGCATGCCGCCCAACCAGCGCTGGTCAACGTAGGGCATGCCGCAGCGCTGCGCTTCGGCGGCCACCACTTCGCGGGCTTGGCGCTTGGTACCCACCAGCATGATGGTGCCCCGGCGCGCGGCCAGCTGGCGAATGAACTTCATGCCGTCCTGGAAAAGCGGCTGTGTCTTTTCCAGGTTGATGATGTGGATCTTGTTGCGATGGCCGTAGATGAAGGGGGCCATCTTGGGGTTCCAGAAGCGGGTTTGGTGACCGAAGTGCACACCGGCTTCCAGCATTTCACGCATGCTGACGGACA
>JACCDW011497810.1_pt1 | contig 22501 bp, 20 predicted proteins | sample 7449781 | NCBI WGS metagenome assembly JACCDW01 (sample SAMN15323449, study PRJNA562643) | freshwater metagenome | isolation source: river surface water | place: USA:Blue River Watershed | collected 2017-08-18
AAACATGGCGTCTGTTGGGATTATCCCAAGACGTCAAGTTAAATACGATAAATCTTTTTTTGAGCCAACAGGCCAAATGGGAAAAAGAAGAACCACCTTTGGAAGCGATTCGTTACACACCTGTTTTAACCAAACAATCTGCCTTGTTCAATGCCTGGAAGATTTTGTGTGAAATATCGGATTCCAAAGGGATTCCTATTCGTTTAACACCGTACGCGTTAGCACAAGAAGCCAAAGGGCAAGAAACGAAAAAGGATAATAAAAAGAAAAAGGTGGAATCTATGATGTTGGTGAGTTGTTGGGATTAGTGTTTGTGTTTACGAGTTTTGTGTTTTTTGCTTTTACCTTTTCGAATACCACGACGAGTTTTTCGTTTTCCACCTTCAATCTTTTTGTAAATGAATTTTTTATTTTTGGAATGTTTCACATATTTATATTTTGGCAAATAGTAGTTCGTTGTGAGTTGTGGGGTGGCTGGTTCGATTCGCATGAGAGGTATTTTATTTGTTCGGGCAAAATCTTCTATATCACTTTGAATAACAGCACCGATTCCCTTTAGTTTACTACAACGAAGAATTCCGCTAACCATTTCAGATTTATAAGGAACATTTAATTCTGAATTGGTCGTTTTATTGGCAGGTACATCTGAAAATCGATGAAATATATCCACCATAAATAAAGTAAATCCAACTATAGCACCAGTTTTGTAATCTCTATAGTAATAACCATAGATATCAGGATCAAATGTGTTATCTGTAAAATCCTCTAAATACTCTGAATATCCTTCACACACTTCCTCATTACTTGCCAGAATTTGGTAAAAATCATATGCTTTTTGGAGAGGGATGCGTGTAATATTTGTAAAAGGGATTTTTGAAGTGTATTTTGTTGGATAGTTATAAGAAGGATTGACTGGCTCATCTTCATCGTATTCTTCATTTTCATTTTCATTTTCGTTTTCTTCAGTTTCCTCGTTTTCCTTTTTAAAAAAGTTCTTAAATCTTTCTTCAACTTTTTCCTGAATTTCTTTTGGAAATCTAAAATTATCTAATATATATTTGACTGCCTCATTTACATTCAATAGTTCAAGTAAAAATGTATGATTTTTTTCTTTTAAATAAATTTGTGCTGCGTATTTCATAACATTCCAATCGTTTTCATCACGAATGCGTACATCAGCACCAGCTTTTAAAAGGATTTTAAAAGATTCCATATCTTTATTTTGAATAGCATAGTGTAAAGCAGTTTTTTCTTCACTATCTGTTAGATCTAGATTCGCACCTGCTTCTACAAGAAGTTTCACACATTCAATATTTTCATCTTCAACCGCATTTATTAAAGCAGTTTTTTCTTCAACATCTTGTAAGTTTAAATCTGCTTTTTGTTTTATAAGAAAATCAACAACTTCAACTTGATTATTGTAGGCAGCTAACATCAAAGCAGTGTCGCCATCGGAAGATGTTGTATTTATATTCACTCCTTTCCAAAGTAATATCTTAAGAATTTGTAAATATCCAAATGTTGCCGCATAGAGAATAGGATACATTTTCCTTTCTTCTTTATAAAGGATTGTTGTATTTGGATTCACACCTGCTTTCAGTAGATCTGCCACTTTTTTAGAATCATTCTCATGGATTGCTTTTTCAAATTGTTTTTCTAGTGGAATATTTTTGTTTTCCATCTAATAACAAAAATTTTATTTTTTATTAGATTAATCTGTAAAAGGGTATTTTTAGTTTGTCAAAGCGAAACTAAAAATTGATTCCAGATTGAATCTAGAATATCAGCAAGAAATAACAACAATGTCTACTCCTATTTTGATTTCCATTGAAGGCAACATTGGTTCTGGTAAATCAACCACCCTAAAAAAGTTGCGTGAACTCGAACCTGATTGGACCTTTATTGACGAACCTGTTGACAGTTGGCTCAGTATTCGTAACGACGCAGGAGAAAGTTTGCTCGAAGTCTTTTACAAAAATATTCATCGTTGGTCCTACACTTTCCAAAACGCAGCCTGTATTAGTCGTGGACAAATGATTATGGACGCAGTTGAACAATGGCAACAAGGCAACAAGAAAAGTCGCATTGTGATTATGGAACGTTGTCTTGAAACCGATCGCAATGTCTTCGCAAAAATGTTGCGCGCCGACGGCGCGATCGATAGTATTGAATGGACTCTTTATGATAAATGGTACAATCTCATGAATAAGATGCTACCAAGTATGGATGTCTTTGTGTGGATTGATACTGAACCAAATGTATGCTATGACCGCATTAAAATCCGTGGTCGCGAAGGTGAAGATGGAATCAGTCATCAATATCTAAAAAATCTTGATGACGGTCACCATCAATGGCTCACCCAATCCAAAACATCCGTCTTTCGTTCCCAAAATGTAGACGACATTCGCAACTTTATTAAATCTCTTGAAAGCAAATAACTAAAAATGAACACCAAGAATATCTTGTAAAAATGAAAAAGAGCACATTTTACATAGTTTTTCAAACGTATAACCATCAGCACAATATCCTTTGTCTACTGCCCAACCACACTTTTTCATTACATCCGTTTTTACACATATATTCTGTGTATCAATATTTTTTAACACAGGTGGATTTCCTCGTAAAATGATGGGTGGAGGTCCTAAATGCATCGGCAAAGGTCCACAGTGAAAAATAGGAGCAATAAGACAGTCTGTTTTATTTTTCTCAAAGCCCTTTAAAAATACTTCAACGCAATTTGGAAAAATAATATTATCATCGTCAAGAAACATGAGATATTCTGTATCACAATGATCAATCCCTATTTGTCTTGGCGTATTTCCAGAGTTTTTTGTTTGTTTTCCAGCTAACAAAAATATTCTTTTATCACTTGAGTATTTTTGTAAAATATCTTGGGATACATGTCCTTCAAATGTTTCATCATCCACAATGACAATATGTTTCCATTTTGAACATCCTTGGCCATTGACTGAATCAAGACAACGACGAAAAACATCATCTGATCTTCGAAATGTTGGTGTTATGATAGTTATCATCTACACATTCCTTTTACATTCCTCTAAGCTTCACTCATGTTCGTTCAAAAAATAAATCATTTCTAAAGGTTGTGTACGTCCCAAACGATACGCACGACCCAAGATTTGTTTTTCTTCTTCACTTCCCATTTTGTGTAAAAGGAGGAGGTGTGTTGCGGATGAAATGTTCATTCCTGCCGAAGCTGTGCGGCTGTTTAAAAATAAAATCTTCAAATCACCGTTTTCAAATCGTTGAAGAGTTTTGGACACAACATCTTTATTCCCTTGAAGATACGCAACAGGATATTGTTCGGCCAAGTTTCGTTCGATGTCATGAAAAGGGTTTTCAAAACGACTGAAGATTAAAAATTGTCCGTCAGGATTTTCACGCAGTATACTTTGAAGTGCTTCTATCTTTTTTGGTTTTTGTTCTGGTCTTTGGGCAACTACATTTGATGATGATATACTTACAAGTGAAGAAGGATGAAATCCTTCACGACACAATGGGCATTTGGGAACACGCGTCATCCATTCCAAAATACAGTTGGCACAAAACTTTTTGGAACAGCAAGGAGTCAAAAGGGGACTGTCGCCTGATTCATAACAAATCGAACAACTATCCTTTGACACTTCTTCAATACGTTCTTTGACCAAACGGATTTGTTCTTCAGATTTGCGGATTCGTTCTTCAAGATTCTTCAACGCCTCTTCTTTGGCTTGCGGTGTTGAATACTCTTCTTCTTTTTTAAATTCAAATAAACGCTTCAAACGATCCAGTTCTTTTTGTTTAAATCCAGTGACTGCGTCAACTATTGTTAAAGGGGTGTGTGAAGATACGCCCAATGCTTGAAGAGCTCCTTCTGTATCGCCTGCGTGAAGCATTGTGGCAACATCTGTTGGAACAATATTCGCAATCAGTTGATGTTGCGCAGAGGATTGACACAAAATCGTTCGACGATGTAAAGGTGGAAGTTGAACAGATTCATTCAAAAACGCATTATCACATGTAATGACCAAATGCCCTCGTAAAGGATGTTGTGATTGTAAACGTTTAATGAAATAGGGATGGGATATCATTTTATAAAAGATAATCATTGGGTGTGCCTCGATTTGTCCTCGTAACATATCTTGAATATTTTGATGATATGCCTCAATAGCAGAATCAGGAAGTTGTCGTGTAACATAACTTTGATAGAGTTCATTTGAAAATAAAAGATTTGGAAAGGTCGCACTAATAAACCAGGTCATATTTGCTTGTGGCATTTCACATGTCGACGCTATTTTTATAGAATCTGCCTCATCAAAAAACACACGAATCCAACGAGGTTCGTGTCCCAAACGAAATGTTAAATGGTGAAGAAACCACGGTAACAAGGTATTACTGATCAAAGTCAAACGATTACCCCGTACCTTTTCCAAAAAATCATCCTTGTCTAAATCACGTTGGGTTTTACAAAAAAATGCTTTCAGATTTGTTTGGGTTTGGATTGTATCTTGCCATTGACGAAATAATGTGTGAGGAACGATAATAAGATTGTCAAAGAGAGTTGTGGGCATATTTGGAACAGATAAGGAAAACATGTGTTTTGTACTTTTTTCATGGAGGTTGGTTTGACTTGGTAAGGGTTGAAGTCGTTCACCTGCCATTTGACTGATATGCCCCAAGACCATTAAGGTTTTTCCAACACCAACACGATCGCCTAACACAGCGTAATCACTATAAATCATTTCACGTCCTTCATTGGTTTCCACTGTCAACCCAGACTGAAGTTCGCGTTCTTTCTTTCGCATTTCCGCTAACACAGCCAGTTGATGTATACGAAGTGGAATAGTAATATGAGAGGGTTGTTGTATAATCGGTGAATCATTGGTCAAGGCATTTGTAAATATTGTTTGAAGTATTTCCAAATGTCTTTGAAGTACTCGTGACGACATTTTTCTAAAGGTGTTCGGCAGTTACGCTTAACCCTAAGAACAGTTTTCGAAAAACTCACGAAGCTTTTTATCTTTAATAAAATCTTTTATTTTCATATTTGTTTTTTTCATGATTTCTTCAGGGTTATTGGCTTGACGTAGATTTCGTTTATCAAATGTATTGTTGTTATGACTAATGACCAACATGGTTTTAAAGGGATCAAGTTGAACCATAGGATGCTTATAATCCTCTAAAAAGGAACGCTCTTCTGCGTGTGTGACTGTTTCATCATACAAATGGGTTTTACCGTACGATTTTTTCCACGCCATTGTGCCATTGGTTGCGTGGCGTTCAAAGTAAGGTCCAAAACGCCAAATAGTTTTATCATCGGTAAAATACATATAGATTTCGGACGAACCCGCAAGTTCCACTTTGGGTTGGGATTGAAGCGAACGAACACAATGAGCGACACGTTCAGAAGGATAATAATCATCGTCATCCATCGCCACCATGATATCCCCTTTGGCTTCCTTGTTTAAAATATTTCGTTTGGCGCCAATCAACAGTTTTGTATCGTGACGAATGTAGCGAATATTAGGGATCGTTTTCGCCACTTCATCAAACACATCTTTGACACAATCTTCACCATCGTCTAGAATAATCCATTCCATGCGGTCTTTGGGATAGGTTTGTGATGTATAGCATTCAATAATCGAAGGAAGAAACTTGCGACGATTATAGGTTGGTGTTAGAACTGATACAAAAGGTCTAGACATTTATTGTGTAAAAGGGGTATTTGTTTATGCTGTTTTTACACTTTGTCTTGCGTTTTTAAATATAGTTTTGATTCTTTATATTCATCCATTACTTTATGATAGAAATCATGACAAATTGCTTTGTATTGTGATTCTTTCCATTCTTCTTTTTTCTTTAACAACCAAGCACATAAGTCAGGAACATTTGGATACCCAAATAAACGTTTTTTAAGGTCAAACTTTTCAGCGGGATTTGGGGTGTAAGGGGTTACTGGGAAAACAGATTCAAAATGTGGTTCATCGATACAAGGCCAAATCAAATGTTTGATTTCACGATATAAGTAATAGGGAATCCAAATAGGAAAAAATATAAATGTATAAATAAAAATAATCACACGATATGGTAAAGGTCGCCATAAGTTTTGATTGGCTGCGAAAGAGGCAGCACGAAGACCATACATAACACAAAAGAAAATGATACCCCATTTGAAGACACTTTTGAAGGCATCCAAAAAATCATCCCAAAAGGTTCTGTTTTGAAGATCTTCGTGTTCCTTTTGTTTATCCGATTTATCTTTTTGAATTTTGCGTCGAAGTACCTTTTGAAGTTCTCGTTTTCCTTCCAAAAATGGATATTGGTTCACTATTTCTTGTGTTGGATTTGCTTCAAACGCTTTTATCGCTTTCGCATTAAACTCTTTGACAAGTGTTTCAAACGTTTCATTGAAGCTCGTTTGCTTCACATCAATATCTTCAGCTCGCACAGCAATATTTACATTGACCCACGCAAGATCTGTTTCCACAAGTTTGTCTAGTGCCTTTTGTTCACTGTTTAATCCAAGAGGCGTACTCACACTATTTTTTAATGTTTCTAATACTTTTTGTTTTTGAAGAAGATTCTTACGGAAGGCTTCGCGTTTTGGTTTTCCTTTTTGTATTTCTTCTGGAGTTGGTTTCGGAGGAACAACACGATCCATTACTTCCATATCTACCCGTTACAATAAATCTTATAATGCGTATTTCACGTCACCCATACCAGATTCCACCAAGAAGAAGTTGAGATTTTCCACATACACATTGATGCTGTAGATATATGTGGATTCAGGTGGAAGAGGGTAGAGTTGTAAATCAAGTTGGAACTTACGAATCAAACTGCTATTGATGGAACCAGCGGGTTGTGAGGTAGGACTGCCAAGCTCAAAAGAATAAACTGGAAGATGACGATTGGCTCCACCTGATAGGTAACGCCAAGGTGTGAGTTCAGTGTAAAAGAGAGTTGGTTTTGTATCTTGAAGTTGGTTTCCATCCGCCAAAATGCGAAGCCCTTGTACAATATCCATTTGACCAGCGGGAACAATCAACCCTGTTGCGGATTCCATTTCAATAAACTGACTGTCACTGGTGATTTGTGTAGGTATTTTGGGTCGATTCGGATAATCCCACCAGTTGCTAAAGTTATCAATCTGATTTCGATACAACAAGCTATCGGAGCGTCGTGGCACCAAGAGGATTCGTGTAATAGGGTTGTGGATTTCTAGATCCAAAATCTGGTTACTGATCAACTCAGGAAAGGGAACAAGAGTGACTTGTCGGAGAATATAGGTTAATGGAGTTTTCGCAAAAATGTTTCGTTCGTCTTCTGGCAAAAAGACATAGGTCAAATGTAAAGTTGGATTACAAGCCCAGTTATTTAACACAGGTTTGGTATAGTTGATATCAGTTACATAGTTTCGGATTTGGGTATCTTGATCACTCACATTCACATAATCAGGAATGTTGTGTTGAATACTATCGGTTGACGTTAACACACGGAAACCAGGAGCCATGCGATAGCCAGATAAATCTGTAACAGTGTAAAGGTTACGTGAAGGATTGAGATTCACTGTAATATCCACTGTGTAGTATTGAAGACCGATTAAGGGAAGCGCTTGGCCTTCTTCCGTAAACCAGAAAGGAATAGGCACATAGACGGTGTAAGAGGGAATGGATGGGTTGTTGGTTTGGGGGAGACCAGGGGAGCGGGCATCAGGATAGACGGTTGGGTATTCACCGCCGGTTGCCGTTTTATTTCCAAACATGCCAATGGCTGGATTGTTCAATTCAGGAACATCGCCAACAAGTTGTTGCCATTTTTCAAATTTGTCTTTGGGATAATCAATCAAGGCACGAGCCATCAAGTACTCACCAGTAAACTCTTGTATCTTGTTGGGACCAACAGTGATGTAGACAGATTGAATAGCCGCAGCGCCCAAATAGCGAATCCATTGGAACTCATCTTGTTTCGCAGGACCGGTTTGTGGATTGATATCTTTGTATTTGCTGTAAATGGCTGGGATTTGGAAAGAAAAGTACACATCGGACAACAAGTCACCGACACGGTCCACACGCGCCCGTAGTTGTACAGAACTTTGGTATGGGAAATCCGTTGGACCATCCATGAGTTTTGAAGTAGTTTCGAGAGAGAAGTGTGTGTATTTCTTGAAGACTTTGTAAAAGTAGGTCATGTCTGGATTTCCTGAAAGTAACACATTGGCGCTACCATAGTATACAAGACTCATCAAACCGCCACCAGGCATTCTGTTTTGTTAGATACATTTGCTTAAGGCTTTCCAAAATATCGTTTTTACGATATTTTGGAAAGTCCTTAGGTTAATACATAAGATTTTCCAGATATTCTGGAAAATCTTACATTTGCTTAAGGCTTTCCAAACAAACAAAAAAAGATTCTTACCCAATAGAAGTAAAATGGGTTCTTATTTCCGTGATTTTTACAGTCCCAAAGCGACGCAGCGTCCTACCGTTGGGGACACCAAGTTCTCCGTCATTAACCAAGACCACATGGGTTGGTTAAACTGCGATGGTCGTGGATTGAGTACCACCACCTATAACATTCTTTTCCAAACGATTGGATATTCCTTCGGTGGTTCTGGGGATACGTTCAACTTACCCGACGCGCGTGGAAAAGTTCCAGGCGCAGTTGGTGACCCAACTGCCACTGGCGAGTTAACTCCTGCTTTGAACCCACAAACGTGGCAACTTGGGGATGTAAGTGGTAACCAGTTACACATATTGACTATTCCTGAAATGCCTTCACACAATCATGGAACAGATGTGAGTGGGTCTGTTGTGGGAAATAACCGTACAGGTAATGCTGGTACTCACAATCACACTGGTGTTACGGGCGCTGGAGGTAATCAAACTGAATCTGAACTTGTTGGTGGTGGAAGCGCAGCAAATGTATCAGGTTCTGGCTCACACACACATACTATTCCATCCGATGGCGACCACTACCATACCATAGCTACTCAAGGTGGTGATGACCCACACAACAACATGCAACCTACCATTTTTATCGGTAACATGTTCATCTTCAGTGGTAAATACGGCGCTGGTTATTTCCCCTATGCTGCCAATACAAATATCTTCTAAGTTTTTAAAAATATAGGATTGTTTCACAATCTATTATTTTTATTTAGGAGTCCATAAATCATAATCAAAGTCATCTTCACGAGGCCAGCCAGTGACTGCGTAACCTTCCACGTGGTATGTATGACTTCCTCCAACGACCAAGTTATAAAGTTGGGTGTCAGAGGGAAAGTGGAGTTCTTCAACGGATTTCACTTCACGTTCACCTTCAATCGTCTTCAAGACAATACCTGTAACAAGCTGTTGGACACGACCTTCTTGTAATCCGTGAAGCATACGTACTTCAACTTCACCTTTGGCATTCAACACTTCATGTTCACGGCCATAGGTGGAACTATAGACACGAGCGGGATCAGCGGAGTAAAAGGATTTGTTGGAAGCAATATGAGGGTGGTGTGCGGAGGTAATATGTTCTCCGTTGATACTCACGAGTTTACCTGCGCCGAGTAAAGGACGATGTAAAGCGAGAACAGGGTTGATTTCACCAAACGCACCGATTACCATATCACCCACTTTGACATCTTCAATAGGCACTTCAGAACCATCTTCCAAAGTCACAAGAGAACCCGCTAAGAAACAAGGATAACTTACAGTTGTGTTACTTGATGTACTGCCACAAGAATTTGTAGCAGTGATTACAAAAGTAACATCACCAGTATTACCTTGTGTAAATGTCGCACGAGCACTCGTATTCGTTACATTTGAAAACACTACACCTGCATATGTTGTGGTAACTGTATAAGTATCCGCATTTGCGATAGTATTCCAAGATAAATCATAAAAGTCATAATCGCCATCGTACCCAACATTCGCATTGATTGTGATAGTTCCAGACGGAGCTTCACAACAGCATCCTTGTTCCACGATACCGGATGGTTGAAGAACAATAGGGATTCGTCCAAGGTTTTGTGTTAAAAGGGCTGAAGGTTCGTATTGGGTCCCTTGAAGAGCGCGTACATTGGGATTTTGAAGTTTGAAGGAAGCCATTGCGCGGGCTTGTGCGAGTTTTGTACGAACAGCGTAGCTATTGTCAGTGGTAGGCATTTCTAATTTACACTGTTTGTTTCTTTCCTGTTGAAATCGCTTTGATCGCTAAAAATTTTGTATATTCTGCGTGTGAAGTAAACTTAATAGGTCTCCCCTCTTGCTCCTGTTTGAGAATCTCACTCGCAGCGGCATAGGCTGCGCGGTCTTGATGGATTCCTAAACTTTGAAGTTTCATGGATTTTTGATTTGTCATTATTTTACCATCGCTGACTTCCACAATATATCCATTGGGCAATCTTCCAGACATTCCTTCCATCGTTGTAATACGAACGGTGTACGAAAACTCATGTGGTATTCCTAACAAATCAACATATCCCCTATTACTATCCAGAACATACTGAAAACTTTTTTGACTTGCGTTAAATGGGCCTTTTGAATATTCAATGATTGCGTAATAGGGTTCTAAGGTTCCTGTATGATAGCGAATACCATCCACTTGTTGTTGTGCGTGGTGAATACGTAAGGGTGTAAGAGGGGGTGGTTTTGCTTCGCGATTGCTATTGATTTGAATAGGTCCGTATAATCCAGACCATTCAATCGTTCCACGAAGCTTTTCACCCACAAAGGCACCCACACGGTAAAAAAACTTTCCTGTTCCTGTGGCGAGTGCGCAGTTGGTAGTTACGGGAAGCACAAACATTTTGCGATTTTCGGTGAGGTCAGCGTTAGTTCCAATCTCTACACAGTTTGCCAATGCTTCACATTGGTTTTCCCATTGAATTACTAGACGACCCTGGAGAGTATGTCCAAACACGTTTTGGATGAGCATTTCTAATGCTTTGCCAAAATCTGTTTTGTTTTTATGAACGCTTGTTATTATTTGGAATCCTTGCGCATACTCCACCAAAAACTCAGTTTTTGGTGGTTTGTTACAGAAAAGACTATTTGTCTTTTCTTTGACTCCAAATCCAGACTGCGTCTGGATTTGGCATGTTTGCGCAAGGATTATTTATCCTTGCGCTGACTCCACCAAGAATCAATCAAATAGGGAGGTTGATCCATATCGGCTTGGTCGAATTCGGAAGAAGGACCCAAGTTCATCATGGCTTGGATTTCACTATAACTCATGGCGTAACTGAAGTAATAGAGGTTGGAGACATAACCAGAGGCTGCTCCATTAATAATAAAGTTTTCACCAGGAGGCACTCCCATTTTATTTACAGTGTTTGTGGAATCGTTTTTGAATTGGGAAGGCAATGTTTTGAGTTCAGGGAAAATGTTTAATGATCCGTAGTTTTGGTATGGCAAAGTACCACTAAAGGTTTTTTTGTTAGCCAAGTTACCGTTTACATAGACTTCCAATGTATTTGCGCGGAGAACTAGGCACAAGTGGAACCATTTGTTAAAGGGGATTTGTTTTACATCAATCGTGTTGAACCAAGAATCGTAGGTGTTCATTATTACACGGAGAGTTGGCGCAGCCGTGGTGTTGGAAGAGGAACTCACAAAGACACCAGGTCCTTGGAGAGGATACAACGAAGTATTGTAGCCTTTGTAGAAAACAGTTTTCCATCCTTCAGTATTATCATCCGTTTTGTCAGAAATGTAAATAAAAGAGGAATAGGAGAATTCAACACCGGTTAGTTGGTTTTCAGAAAAAGGGAGGTTGGTTGAAGCGGGATTGGCAGGATTTTGTTTGATTTCTTTGGAACGGCTTCCTGTATACGGGTAGACGGCAATACGAGCTTTTCCATAGCCCAAGTACGCTTTATACATTGTTTCCAATACCATAAAGGAAATAAAGACAACTGTAATGATAATGAGTGAAACAATGATTTGTGGGAATATCTCTGTACTGGATAAGTCCATTCTAAACAGGATTTCTAAAATCTAGCCGTTTAAAATGTTTATAAACTCTCTTTTAGTTACTCGTTGAATCTTCCAAACCTGCGGTTGTGCCAAAGTTGACATCTACATTGAAGAGATTGCTGAAGAATGAACCAAGCGTGAAGTAGCCCGTAGGACCTGCTTGATACAAAGACCAAATCGCATCGGGAGTCAAGGCATAGTTGTTATAGGTGGTATTGGCAAAATAACCTTTCAAGTTGCCACTGTTATTCAAACCAACATAGGCAACTGCTTTACCATCAGGAGAACCCAAGGCAAAGTTTGATTTGTAGACACAAGAGCGAGCAAGTTTACCATCGACATAGACATCCAATGTGCGTCCATTACCAACAACAGTGACCAAAATCCAACGTTGGAATTCAATACCATTAATGATATCGCAACGATCATCTTGGGTAAATGTAGAACCAGTCGTATAGTTATTAATCAACTCTTGGAGAGGATATTTGGTGGATGTCATACCCGTAGTCATTCCATTTGAAATCTTGTAGGAATCATCACCAGTACTTTGACGGACCACTAAAGTTCCATTCAAAGGATTCAAGCCAACAAAAATCAAGGTATTTCCTTGTTGTTTATTACTTCCTTTGGCAACAAAACGATTATCGGAGATTTCAAGTAAATGTGCTAGAGGGGTATTGGCCATAGTGAAGCCTTTGGTATCGGCAATATAGAACCAAACACTTGCGGTGTATTGACCACCGTCGAGGATTCCTGTGATTTCAGTGGCAGCGACTGCGGTATTTCCTGTGTTTGGATCGGTAACTGTTTTTGTCGCAGACATTGCCTTGTCCAAAATACTAACTTGTCCAAAGGCTGCGTTTTTGCCGTATAAAAAGTTATAGAGATAATATAATCCAACAACCACCAAAATAAACATGACGAGACCAAGAATAGGTTTCGCAGGTCCGCTTCCAATATTTGTTCCTGTATTTGCGTTCATTCTGTTGATACAAAGGAAAAACGTTTAGCTTACATTACTTTGCCATACTGCGAAAGGATTATTTGGTTTTACAACAGGCATTTCATTACAGTTTCCAAATAAACAATCAGGAATAATATCACCAACAGTTGGAATTGTAAAACTACTTTGTTCTAAGTAAAAGGGGATTCCACGTGTATTCACCAATGATGTAACATCATCATTTACATTGTCACTGTTCCATGTTGAAGTATAACCGTTGAAGAAACCGATTTGTCCTTTCCAGCGGGGGTTGCCAGCAAACCAAGGTTGGCCATTATCGGGAGGAATAGGGAGGAACTGAAGAACTTTACTTGTAACTTGTTTGCTCCCATAATACACATCAAACCGACGACCTTCTTTGACAATGGTTACAATCGTCCAGCGTTGAAGAGGAATCGCCGGGAGCGAAATGCTTTCCATAAAGTGTTTTGTACTATCTTTTGCCGTGCGAATCTTTAACAAAACTGGTACATTGGGTTTATCATTTTGGGATGTGTAGCCTGAAGCCCAGAGTTCAATACGATCACCAATCCAAACGAGTTTTGATAAGAAACTGTTGTTATCGTCTTGGAGTTGACAGCGAGTACAGTTATTCATATCGCATTCACATGTCGTGTATGTGTAATCGGAGCAAGAGGGTGCGAAGGATGTCACAGGGTTGGTGGGGGAGATTTGTATACAATCCACTTTGGCAATTGTTTTAGGAGCTTCTTTCACATAGATACCAAAACGCAAGGCACACGCCTCAGTTCCCCAAGGTAAATCGGTATTGGATAAAACTTGTTGTTGTTTTCTCAAATCATATATCGCATTTTGACCTTTGTATGAAGCAGTTCCCGTGAAGAAATAGGATATCATATAGGAAAACAGGAATGCCACGGCTATCACGACGATACCTTCGACGATCATCTACCGTAGAATGCTCTTAAAAAGAGCATTCAAAGTTTTACTTTCAAATATTATTTGAAAGTACCGTATAATGCTCTTTTAAGAGCATTAAGAGCAAGAAGCTCCTGCTAGATCGGATGGAACATTGAAGCTAGCGGTAGTTGCGAGAGCGGGCGACGCATTCACAACTTCACCATAACGAATCGCACGAGGCCACAAAATCAAGTTTTGCGCATAGATTGTTTTCTTTGGTAAATCTGCCCAAGAAGGCGCAGCGTAGAAACGTTGAGAATCTGTCTTCAACCCGTTGATTGAATTCAAACGAATCCCCTCTGACACAACACGTTGGAAGGTTTGTTTTCCGTTCAAATAAATCGTAAATAGTTTTTCTTCAACAACAACTGTGACACGGAAGGGAGTATTCAAAGGAATATTGCGGATGGGTCTTGAGTTATACACAGTTCCATTTGAACCTACAAAGAAAGTGACAACAAGATCATTTGTTTCTGTTAAATACATAATCATGGAACTTGCTTGAGCCATATAAGCTTGTACATCCGTATTTGTTGGTTCTCCTGCTGGAATTACATTTGTTTCTGTTTGACTTATTCCACAGAGTTGTTTGAGTTGTTCTTCGTTGATTCCTGATTTCTTGGAACGTCCTGAACCGTCAAAATCAAACGACTTGAATAAAACTAAACGGCTATTCGCAGCTGTATCGGAAAGTTTTGTAACAAATAAATCTACGGAGAAAGAAAAGTTATTTTCAAATTTGTAAGCATTGATGGCATCATCAGCATCAGGTGCTGATTGTAGAGGAGCAGGAACTTCACCTGCCCAATACACTTTGCTATCACTTGTTCCAGGAACACCAATATACCCCTTTGACTCAGGTGTGAATCGGAAGATGGGAGTGATTGTAAAATGAACAAGGGTTAACACAAGAAAAATGATAAAGGTGTAAAGGATAAGATAAAAGACAATTTTCATCAAAAAACTCCCTGTTTCTGGAGAACTAGTATTTTCAATCGTATTTCGAACAGCTTCTTTGCCTATCGATGTGATCGCGTTGACTTTACCAAGAATGCTATTAATCATGCGTTCTTGTTCACTCATTCTGCTTTGGTGATAGTTTATTCAGTTTGCTGAAGATACCACAGTGTGCCCACAAGTACGGCTGTTAAACCAGCTCCAATGGCAACACCTTGAAGACGAGATTTCCAATCACCTTCTGCGAAATCATCAGGACTCCAGACGGGAGAGCGTCCACGTGTTCCAAGGCGTTGAAGATGTTCAAGAACCTGTGCCTCCGTAAATTCTTTTTTTCCAAGCATCTTATTCACATCATTATGTAACATGACTGTCCAACGAAATAAATCTTCGCGTTTATCCAAGTATGGTGTTAAAGGGTGTTTGGTAATATGTTCTTTGTAATGATCACGACAGATTGGGCAAGGTACAAGAAGTTGTAGGCTTTCGTAAAACTCTTTCGCAGCTTTTTTGTGAGCGTAAGAGGGGTTGGTTGGATATCCAAGAGCGGTAATGTGGATTGTATGCCAAAAAAAAGGCCCCCATACTTCTGGTGGAATGTGCATTCTAAAGTGAATCGCATAAAAGGTCTTTGAAGTTAAACCCAGCATGGAGATAACCTTATGCGGGTTAAACACACTTAGGAGTAAAGGTAAAGGAAGATGTATGGAAAATCATCTATTATGCACAATCAACATACAAATATTTGTACAAACTGTGGAGGTTCGGGACATACATTTCGTCAGTGTATTGCGCCTGTAACAAGTTATGGTGTAATCATGGTTCGTGGTGTAAAAGGATTTGATATTGCGAAAACATTGGTGACTAATCCAGATTTGGTGACAGGAATGGAAAATCAAAAGTTGGAGTTTTTATTGATTCAGCGCAGAGATAGTCTTGGATTTATTGAACTGATTCGTGGAAGATACAAAGTAAATGATATTCCATATATTCGTCTTCATTTGGGTGGAATCACTGCGGAGGAACGTGAACGTTATCGAGTGGGTCCGTTTGAAGATTTGTGGAATAGCATGTGGGGTTTGAATCATTCCCATTTGTACAAAAACGAATATGAAATTGCCAAATCAAAATGGGAAACGATTCACGCAGGTGTAACGGATACGAATGGAAAGTTTTGGACGATTGATGAGATTATTGCGTCTGCGCCACCACCTCAGGCATCACCCGAATGGGGATTTCCCAAAGGTCGTCGCGATGCCCAAGAGTCAGATTATGTATGTGCCATGCGCGAGATGTGGGAAGAAACGGGTGTTACAGAGGAAGATGTGATTCCGATACAAAACATTGACCCTTTAACAGAATCTTTTTTTGGTTCCAATCATGTTCATTATTGCCATAAATATTTTGTTGTGTGGGTTCCTGAAACAGTCAATATTTCATTTGATGAAACAAATGAACATATGCGACGCGAGATTGGAAACCTACAATGGTTTTCTTTAGAGGAAGCGTTGAAGCATATCCGTCCTGAGAATGTGGAGAAAAAGGAGGTTTTACTTCGCGCTGCCTCTTTATTTCGTAACCTGTGTCCATTTCCTCTCTTTCGGAATTCAACGGAGTAGATAGATGGACTCGACAGAAACTTATATAGATCGGATACGATCATTTCAAGACACGTTTCCACAGGCAGAACAAGATGCCTATGAAATCGAGGCAGGATTGTATCCCGATAATGAAGATCCAAACTATATTCCTAAGTTGATGCGCAAGAAGGAGTTTCAGGATAGCAAACAAGAATCTGTGGCAGCCGTTTTAGCTCGTGGTGAAGATCGTTGTTCTGGTTCTGACGAGTTTGAACTTTCTTCTGTCCAAAAGTTTCTGGCACGTTTGTTGAATCCCAATATGCCCTACCATTCTGCTCTTGTCTTTCACGGAGTTGGTGTAGGTAAAACATGTACTGCCGTGACGATTTGTGAAAGTTATTTGGAACAATATCCTGGTCGTAAAGCGTATGTTGTTGCGCCACCCAATATTCAAAGTGGATTTCGTCGCACACTCTTTGACATTGATTCCATGACAACTGAAAATGGTATTAACCATCATCGTGGTTGTACATCGGATATATATTTGGATTTGGCAGGAATGAGTAAAGAAACAAATCGACAAACAATTGAGAAAAAAGTGAATAAACAGATTGATTCACGTTATTCTTTTTTTGGTTATGGATCGTTTTTTAACTGGATTATGGATATTGTGCGAAAGGCAGAAGCGGGTATTACAGATGAACGTGTCAAAAAAGAACGATTGATGATGGCGATTCGTCGTGAGTTTTCGAATCGTGTCATTGTGATTGATGAAGCACATAATCTTCGTGATACACTATACGAAGAACCTGAAGATGATATTGACAATCCTGAACCTCGTTTGAAAGAATCTGTGACAGAATCAAATGAAGAATCTTCACAACAGTTAACACCCAAAGAAGCCTCTGAAAAGCAGTTAACTCCTGTGTTAAAAAAGGTATTACGTTATGCGGAAAATCTTACTTTAGTTTTGATGACGGCAACACCAATGTATAACTCGTATGTGGAAATCATTTTTTTATTAAATCTTTTATTACTGAATGATAAGAAACCTTTATTGAATGAAAGCGATGTATTTGATAGAGCGACACAGAGTTTTGTAGAAGGAGGACGTGAGTTATTGGGGGCGATTGCTTCTCGCTATGTATCCTTTATGCGTGGTGAAAACCCTTTAACATTTCCCTTGCGTTTACAACCAGTGAGTGATTTACGTGTGTTAAACTGGCCAACACGGGATCCAAAGGGGGATACGATTGAAGATGAAGAACGTGAAGGTGTGAAACATCTTCCTTGTTTAGGATGTGCGTTGACTCCTGAGTTAGAGGAGGGATATTTTGAATTGAGCAGTGAAGAGGCAAAGGATGGGTTAGGAATCACAAATATGGATACACTTGTTCAGGCAGCCAACTGGGTCTATCCAGGCGTTGGTGATATACGAGGTCGTATTGGTGAAGGAGGGTTTCAAGGTGCCTTTTCACTCAAACAAATAGGTTCAAAAGTAAGTTATACAAGTCGTGGTGATCCACGATGGATGTTAGAGGAGAATATTGGAGGTGCGAGTGGAAAGGCGCAAGTGTTATTGGAACGTTTACGTTATGGACAAGGTGTTCAGTTTGTGTACAGTCGTTTTGTGCGTGCTGGTGCGTTATCGATTGCTCTTGCTTTAGAAGCAAATGGATATGTTCCGTATGGTCGTGATGGATTTTTGACAAACGGCAACCAAGATCCAAATGGTATGCAATGTGCCTTGTGTCCTTTAAAAAATAAAGAACACACTGCGAGTACAAATCATGCTTTCAAACAAGCTAAATATGTATTACTGACAGGTTCTGTTGAACTTTCTCCCAATAACGCACAAGCCATCAACAGGGCGCGTAACATCAAAAATGTAGATGGGAGTGAAATCAAAGTCATTTTAGGTTCCCAAATCGCGGGAGAAGGTTTAGATTTACGTTTTATTCGTGAAGTCTTTGTGTATGATAGCTGGTATCATTTAAACAAGTTAGAACAGATTATTGGTCGTGGTATTCGTACATGTTCTCACGCAGCGTTGTCAGAAGAGTATCGTAATTGTACGATTACATTATTGGTGACAGAATACAAAGATCCCAAACGAAGACCCTTTGAAACACCTGATATGTATTCGTACCGTTTGGCGTTCAACAAGGCAAAAATAGTAGGTGAAGTCACGCGTGTATTAAAACAGTATGCGTTGGATTGTAGTTTGAACTATGATGCGATTGTGATGAAGAATATTCCTCCTTTGAACAGACTAGTGGATAGTCAAGGTATGGAACGATTTGATGTCAGTCGTAATGACACCCCTTTTTCTCCTCTTTGTGACTGGTTGGAAGAATGCGAATACGGTTGTAAAGTGGCAACGGGTGAGGACTTTGAACTGGATACAACAAATCTAGATTTGACAACATACGATGAATACGCGGCGCGTTATGAAACATCAAAACTCAAACGTCTTTTGATTACTTCTTTTACAGATCAAGCATTTTTAACATTTGAAAAGTTAACGCAAATAATCCCTTACATGCCTCGTGAGATTTTACGCGGTGTCTTAAATGAAATCATATTTGATCCTGATTTTACCATACAAACATCACATGGTGTTGGACGAATAATATACCGCAATGGCTATTATTTGTTTCAACCAATCAATGTGAAACGTGAGAGTATCCCTATGGCAGTTCGTTTAGCATCGATTGCGATTCCACGTGATCGTTACACGCCTGGTTTATTCAAAGAACCACAACTTATTTCAGAAACAGGAGAGGATACAGAAGGTGTGTGGGAAGCTGCGAAAGAGTGGGCGGATATGATTCGTACAGGTACAGCTCCCGATTGGAGTTTTACATTGAAAGGAACAAAAGAACATATTCCATCCGATATGTATGAAGCATTGGAAAAATCTGTAACTGCGCAAACATCGTTAAAAGCTGTTATACAGCGTATTGAAATGATAAACTGGTTCGCAACACAAACGAAGAATGATTCAAGAGCCCGAAATATGCTTGCTGATTGTGTCTTGGATTTTATTTGGGATGAGTTTTTATCATTTGAAACCAAAAAAGAGATTTTGTTGTCAGAATACAAAGATCCTTTGATCCAACGTGTTGCCCAAGAAAGTTATGTACGATTTGAAGGAAATCTTTATTTACGTCTTTTGGATGAATCTACATTTGAGTTTACATACTTTTGTTTGGATTCAAAAACAAGTGAATATAAAGAGTGTCCAAAAACGATTGTGGAAGAGATTGAAAAGGAAAAAGATCCAACGTTAAAGGCAAAGATATTTATTACAAATACTGGTTTTAACTATGGATTTTTATCCTTTATTCCAAAGACAAAAACGATTGCGTTTAAGAAAGGAGAACCACCAACACCTGATAAACCAAAAATTGGAAAAGGCGTGGCATGTGCGAGTATCACTTTAGTATCCAACTTGACAACGATGTTAAAGGGGTTGGGGGAGACTTTAGTGAAATCAGGATTTCATGATTTAGGCTGTAATGATGACGTCATGTATGATAAAGGAGGAAAAAACACACTTCAGTTTCCAAATAGTATTCGTGTTTGTACTGCCTTAGATATTGTGTTACGCTTTATGGATTTAGCAAAAGCTGATAAAAAACGTTGGTTTTATCGCGCGATTGAAGCCAAGGCACAGGGTCATCCAATCAAATAAAAAGAAACTGTTGGGCTAAAATTGCCTTTGCCATTTTAAACTTGCGAACGATAAATCGTTCTCAGTCTGGACTACTGAACTAAAGTTCAGTAGTCATCGCTCCAATGCGCATTTAAAATGCGCATTGGTCTAAAATTGCCTTTGCCATTTTAAACTTGCGAACGATAAATCGTTCTCAGTTTAAAATTGAATCCCTCTAAATCTTTAGCGAGTAGCAGATAGAATGGAACAGACTGCTATTTTTGAAGAAAAGATTACGTTGTCTCCGCTCGACCTTCGCGCAGACGTAACGTCATTTGATAGCATCTTGCTCGATAAGTTGTCTAAAAAAATGGAAGGACGATGCTCACAACATGGTTATGTGCTTCCTAAATCCTTGAAAATGTTGAGTCGTTCTCTTGGATACGCTGAAAAAGGTAGATTTACAGGTGATTTTATGTATTATGTCAAGGCGCAAGGGCAAGTGTTGAATCCACCTGAAGGGATTGTGTTGGAAGGGGAAGTGGTTCGCAAAAATAAAATGGGGTTGTATGTGATTTTGAATGATGCCATTCGTGTGATGATTCCTCGTGATCTTCATATTGGAAATGATGAGTTTGACAGCGTAGAGCAAAATGATATGATTGAGTTTGAAATCAAAAAATCACAGTTTCAAGTAAACGATTCTCATATTTTGAGTGTGGGCATGTTTCTTCGCAAGAAGGGACAGTTCGCGCAAGCACAACCTTCCGTAATCGCCCGTCCTACCCAGCTTGTTGAACCTCCTGCTCCTTCCACTGTAGAAACGGCTTCCACGGTAAGATCAAACAATGAAAACGAAAATGAAGAAAACAACTCTGATGCGGAAGATGACCACGAATCAGAAGGAGAAGAGGAAGAAGAATGAACGCAGTTGGGACAGACTACGATACCCGGAAAAAGTTATTTGATGAAATTAAGAAAATGAATCGCACAGAACAAGAGGAGTTATATCGCATTTTAAAACAATGTGATGAAGAAGTCAGTGAAAATAAAAATGGCATTTTTTTTGATTTAATGAATTTACAACAAACAACGATTGAAAAAATCCAGGAATGGATGTCTTTTTGTAGTAAAAATAAAATCCAGTTTGAAATCCGTGAAAAAACATTGATTGAACTTGGAAAAGAAATCACAACTGAATAAAATGTCATGTATCATTTTATTCATAAATCAACCGCAGATTAAAATTGATACTTAAGTCATCCACACAATATACAAGTAAGAGAATGAATACGATTGTATCTGTAATTCAAAAAAATCCCTTTCGTGACCATTGTGTTCCACCCTTCACGAAAGCGAAACGAGAAATCTTTCAGTTAAATCCAACGGATACTTTGTGGGGAGCGGAAGTACGTCGTTTGAATCCAAGTCGTCTAACAACTGCTTGGTTGATGATGGAAAATCCAATGATGCCACTTGCTGGATCTGGTTATTCTGCGACAGAAGTTCGTGACCGTACATTTGCGCTTCAACAAGAAGCATCTACAAATCTAAAAGGCAATCGTAAACTTCCTAAAGTCAAAGTCGCAGAAGCTTTGGCAGCTGTAACACCAAATCAAGACCAAACAAAGATTGTGGCAGGTGTATTGTATGCGTTGAAACGAATCCAAACTGTGTGTTATAACGAGGAGAAAAAGGAGGTGTGGACTGTTCCTGAAGATTTGCGTGCGTGGTCTGGATCTATGCGAACTCTTTGGGTAGACGCAAAATGTGAAACATGTTTAGAGTGGAAAACTGCTCCTTCTATGAGTCAATGGATTGCCAATCGTGAAAAAGAAGGTTGGTGTATCGAATGGCCAGTCTCCGAAGGAACTATGGAAGAAATCAAAACAAAAATGTTGGAAGAATATCCTCATATTATTGTTCATCCAGCCGATGGCAAAAAAGCCAAAAAGGATGATTATGCGAAAACGTTAGGACGATGTGAGGCAGTTCGTCATCTAGCGGGAATCCATGAAACACCAGATGAATAAAGAAACTAAAATTGATTTTTTGTTGAACTAAAGGAGAGTTACAAATTCTAACTTAGTATAGATACAGGATGGAACTCTATGGACCTGAAATTGAACGTTTGAGAACACTTGTGAGAGAGTGGCTTCTTCACGATGAACGTGAGTTAGAAGCAACCTTTTCAGGCGCTTCTGATGCAACAACCTTTCTTGCGGTTGCGCAACGTCTCAAATCCAAAGGGTACACGGAAGTCCAACAAGAAGACAAACTCAATATTCTTACACCTGACAAAGTACGTTTTACATTGACAAGTATGGCTGCGATTGAAGATTATTGTCGTAGCGATGAGTTGGATGGAAAGCCATTTGAAGCCATGATTAAAGATCGTGCTGGTGGTGAATCCACT
>JACCDW011278730.1_pt1 | contig 22500 bp, 18 predicted proteins | sample 7449781 | NCBI WGS metagenome assembly JACCDW01 (sample SAMN15323449, study PRJNA562643) | freshwater metagenome | isolation source: river surface water | place: USA:Blue River Watershed | collected 2017-08-18
GCCAAAAGAGCTGTTGATCCTAAAGCCAATACTCCGACGGCAGTAAGGAAAGCCAAAAACCACAACTTGGATGGCTTACCTTCTACCTGACGCGACACATCATGTGTCACATCGTGGTAGGTTTTACCTCCGGTAACTAAGGGCTGGCGTACGGATGAAGTAACCTGCATAGTTTCTTATTATTATAATTACGCTTCGTTTTTCTCTTTGTTTCTGATCTTGGTGAAGTACCAAACATTTGGACTTACGTTGATCTCCTCCAATACATGGTACGCTCGCTCCTCACCCACCACTTTGCTAGCGGCATCAGATTCTTCAATCTTCAAGAGCTTAGATACCTTGCTTGCAGGATCATTCATGTCACCAAATACAAGGGCATCTGTAGGACAGGCCACTGCACAAGCCACATTGATCTCACCATCTACCAAAGTACGCTTCTCACGCTTAGCGGTAAGTTTACCAGCCTGAATACGCTGCACACACATGGAGCATTTTTCCATTACCCCACGAACACGTACGGTAACATCTGGATTCAATACCATTTTGCCTAGATCGTCGTTCTGCGCAATGTTTACACCTGCAAAATCTTTGTTATCGTGGTATTTAAACCAGTTGAATCGACGAACCTTATACGGACAGTTGTTGGCACAATATCTCGTACCAATACATCTGTTGTAAGTCATTTGATTGAGACCTTCAGAAGAGTGCGTAGTCGCAGCTACTGGACACACAGTCTCACAAGGTGCATTGTTACACTGCTGACACATCATCGGCTGGAAGGTAACCTCAGGGTTTTCTGCGGCAATTTCCATTCCACTCAAATCATCAGCTGGTGCATCAGAAGAGTAGTAGCGGTCAATTCTAATCCACGCCATCTCTCTACGATTGAGTACTTCTTGCTTTCCTACTACTGCCACGTTGTTTTCTACTTGGCAAGCAATGGTACAGGCACCGCAACCAATACAAGAGTTCATGTCAATGGCAAGACCCCAGTGGTGTTGGCTGTACTTATGGCCACTCCAAAGTGAAATCTTGGATGGCTTTACAAACTCACCATCTTTGTAGATTTCAGGCTTGTATCTTCCAGCGGAAGCATCTTTTTTGTAATCTGCAAGCGTAGCTTCCTGGATTACGTTTTCACGTCCCATGAAAGTCTGATGCGTTTGTGTTCTCGCAATTTTGTAGGCCTCTTCAGTAGCAACCACCTCAACCTTAGTAGTCAAGTCGAAGTTGACAAAGCCTTTGCTGGTATCTAGAAGGTCGTAGGCATTTACCCCAACTCCATCTGCCACGCGACCGGCTTTGGTGCGTCCATAGCCTAAAGCAAGACCGAAAGTACCAGCCGCTTGTCCTGGCTGAACCAAAATTGGAACCAGAATAGACTTTCCGTTTACGGTAAGCTTTGCTTTCTTGGTGTTTTCCTCTACCATGGAAACTCCATTTTCTGATGCCCATTTCTGAGAAACAGTGAGGTAGTTGTCCCAAGTAGCTTTGGTGATTGGATCAGCCATTTCTTGCAACCATGGGTTGTTGGCGAATGTACCAGATCCAATACCAATTTTAGAATACACAACCAACTCAGCGCCAGCGTTGGCCGCAGTGTAAGATTTTGAAACCTCAGCAGCAGCAGCATCTACTTGCCCTACTGGAGCAACAATAGATGGTACAGTTGCTTCGCTTACTACTCCATTAAATAAGGCTCTATCCCAGAACTCCTGGAAAGTAACGCCTGCACCTAAAGTAGTATAAAGGCTGCTAGTCCAATTTGCCTGCAGGTAGTCGTAGTAAGAAACAGTAGAACCAGCCCAAGTCAAGAAAGAGTCTTGCGCCTGGCGGGTTTTGAATAGCGGAGAAATGGTTGGCTGTGCCAAAGAATACTGTCCTTTCTTAGGCTGGAAATCATTCCAAGACTCCAAGAAATGGTGATCAGGAGCAATTACCTGAACCAAAGAAGCAGTTTCATCTAAAGTTCCGTTGGTAGCGATGCTTAATTTTGCTTTAGCAATACCTGCAGCAAGATCAGCACCTCGTGGATGATCATACACTGGATTACAGTTGTAGAAAATCACAGCTCCAACGCTACCACCTTTCAATTCGGTGATAAATTGGTTCATGCGGGCATCATTACCCTTTCTGAAATATACTGGAGTTGAGAAATCAACAGTAGCACCATTGTTTCCTAACAACTCATTGATGGCGTGAATGACAACCTGTACGTTCGGATCGTTGGAACCAGATACTACTAGAGAGGCACCTTTTGTTGCCCAAAGTTCTTTAGCAGCTTTGTCCAAGTGTGCAACTTCTACTTTTGCTCCGGCTACAGGTGCTACACCTGCTTTTGCTGCGATGGCATTGTACAAGGCCAAAACTGCAAGACCTGATTGAGAAGCTTTGATTGGAGTACGGTAATCTGCGTTAGCTCCAGTCAATGACAGGTTGGACTCAAACTGAAAGTGACGAGACATTTCTGCCTTATCCTTGCTGATTTTACGTGTTTTAGCATAGGCACCTGCAAATTCAATTGGAGAAATCCAAGTACCTAGGAAATCTGCTCCAAATGAAACGATGGTCTTTGCCTTATCGAAGTGATAGGAAGGAAGAATTGCCTGACCATAAAAAACTTCAGAAGCTTTGGTGATGCCGTAGTTGGAAATGGAATCATATACGACCACTTCAGCTCCACCGAATGCTGCACTAAATTCTTGAAGTGCTTTTTCAGTAGAAGGAGATAGAATGGTGTTGGTTACAATCTTTACCGTTCCGGCTGCAGCCAATTTTGATTTAACATGTGCATCCAACTTTGTCCAATCCGATGCAGCACCAGCAAGAATTGGGCCTGCAACTCGCTGCTTATCGTAAAGTGAAAGCACAGAGGCTTCAACAATGGCGTTTACTTTACCCTTAGTAATTGGAGAAAGTTCGTTGCCATCAATTTTGATTGGACGACCTTCTCTTGTTTTAACTACAATGGATGCATAGTCCCCTCCAGAAGAGTAGGTCGATGCATAATAGTTAGGGATGGAAGGGTTGATATCAATCGGCTTATTTACATAAGGGATTGCCTTACGAACTGGAGTTTCACAAGCTGCCAAAGATGCTGCTGCCAAACTAAAGCCCATCAATTTGAGGAAATCTCTTCGTGAAGCGCTACCATCTTCGTTTAGGGAACTTGGCAGTTCTGCAAACTCACGGTCGGCATTTTTTACAAACTCTGGATCGTTGCTAAGTTGCTCGAGCCCTTTCCAGTAGGTTTTTTTATTTTCCTTCATTTTATTTCTAGGAATGAATTTTCAAAAGGATGAGGAATTAATAGTGGCACTTAGCACACTCTAGACCACCGATGTCTTTCACTTTCAGTGCATCTTTAGAAGTAGAGTGAAGTTGAACCAATTTGTCGTAATACACATTGCCTTCGGTGGCAATCTCAGTTTGTCGGTGGCAATCGATACACCAACCCATAGTCAAGGTGCTATGCTGTCCTACGACTTCCATTTCTTGAATCGGGCCGTGACAGGTTTGACATTCTACTCCACCTACGGCAACGTGCTGGGCATGGTTGAAGTAGGCTAGGTCTGGTAGGTTGTGAACTCTCACCCATTCAATTGGCTGATTGTTGTCCACTGCATTGTAAATTTTTTGAATCTCTGGAGAAATCCCCTCTTTGCCTCCAACATTTTGAATGTGGGTATGGCAGTTCATACAAATATTTGCAGAAGGGATGTTGGCTGATTTACCAATTTCAACCCCAGTATGGCAATACTGACAGGCGATTTCATACTGGCCTGCGTGAAGTGCGTGAGAAAAAGCAATGGGTTGTGCTGGAGCATATCCTTGCTGCACACCTATAGAATATAAACCATCAATTGCTGTTTTGGCTACAAAAGCAATCACCAGAGCAGTTACTATAATAATGACTGCATCACTTTTAAATATTTTTCCAAAGTCAGTTTTTTGAGAAACGAATTCCTTATCCTCTTCTGGAAGTTCTTGCTTGTTGATGTACTTCGTGAGCACAGTAACAATCAAACCCAATACAATTAGAATAAGGAGTAGGATAAACAACAAAACTCCAACAATGATGCTTAGGTATTCATTAGGGATACCAGATCCAGCAGTAGCGGCAGCAGGATCACCAGCGGCAGCACCAGGAGCAGCTGCAGCCGCAGCATCAGCCTTGTCTCCATGCTCGATGTAAGACAATAAATTGTCTAGGTCAGCATCGGCCAAGAACTCATGCGAAGGCATTACTGTATTGTTGTATTCTTTGTACAAGGCAGTAGCGTAGGCATCACCAGAAGCAATCACCGCTTGCGAGTTTTTGATGAAGCTCTTTGCCCAAGCAACAGGTCGTCGATCAGAAATACCTCTTAAGGCAGGACCAACATTTTTTTGATCTAGCTTGTGACATTGCTTACAATTGGCGTTAAATACAGTTTTACCTGCTGCAATTGCTTCATCACTGCTTGCCACGGCTGGGTCAGCTGCATAGGCTGAAACTCCTACCAACATGAAAAACAGCATTGCCAGTGTTTGGAAACTCCATCGAATCCCTACTAACGTGCGTTTTGATAACATATTATTGCAATTAAATAGTTTAAACGGTTCTCAGTAACTCCTGCAAAGGTAGTACGGAGGGTTAATTTTTCAAACAAGATTATGGGAATATGGAACAAGATTTGGAACCTAAATTCGATTGACTACTTTGCTGTATTTCAATGAATTACAAGCAGTTTTTAGAAGTGATTATTATTTAGAATTATTATAAATAAACAATTTTTATTGTTACAAGTTTTGCACTCTTAAGTTTTCCAAATTTATGCCCCCCATCGACTAGGATTGGAACTCCGGATCCAATCACAAATCCCTCAAGAAATACCATTGAAAACTCGCCAATCACATTTGTAGAAGCGAAGATTTTCCGTAAATTTGCATTCCAATTATTGGTCGCGTGGCCGAGTGGCTAGGCAGAGGTCTGCAAAACCTCGTACAGCGGTTCGAATCCGCTCGCGACCTCTTCAAAAAGCATCTCCTAACCGAGGTGCTTTTTTCGTTTCATGCCCTCCGAGAGAATTTAGCCGAGGCTGCTCCGTGTTTCAGCAACATGCTTTTTTGACAGCAAAAAAAAACGCCAGCTAATGCTGGCGTTTTAATACGTATTCGGTTGGGGAAGAATTACTTCTTGCCTTCCATTTTTTCTTTCAACTCAGCAAGTGCATCGATGTCACCAAAGGTAGACTTCTCCGCCTGTGCAGGCATCTCAGCAGCTTCTTCTTTCTTCTTAGCAGGAGCAGCAGCGGCCTTCTTAGGAGCTTTCGCTTCTTCTCTGAACAAAGCAGTGTGAGAAAGCACAATTCGCTTGTCGTCCTTAGAGAACTCAGCTACTTTGAAATCTACTGACTCTCCAACTTCAACTTGTGAACCGTCTTCCTTCTCCAAGTTTTTAACAGTTGCAAAGCCTTCCAATCCATAAGGAAGTTCAAGAACTGCACCTTTATCGTTCTTAGAGTTTACAGTGCACTTGTGTACAGATCCGATTGGGAACAAAGTTTCAAAAGTATCCCAAGGATTCTCTTCCAACTGCTTGTGGCCCAATGCCAATCTTCTGTTTTCTACATCAAGTTCGAGTACCGCTACATCTAGCTCATCTCCAACTTTTACAAACTCAGATGGGTGCTTGATTTTCTTAGTCCAAGAAAGGTCAGATACGTGAACCAAACCATCGATACCCTCTTCCAATTCAAGGAATAGGCCGAAGTTAGTCAAGTTACGAACCACACCTTTGTGCTTGGTACCTACAGCATATTTCGCAGACATGTCACCCTTAGTCCAAGGATCTTCAGTCAGTTGCTTGATGCCCAAAGACATCTTTCTATCGTCCTTATCAAGAGTCAATACCACAGCTTCGATTTCAACACCTACTTTCACGAAGTCAGCAGGGTTTCTCAAGTGCTGTGACCAGCTCATTTCAGATACGTGGATCAAACCTTCCACTCCTGGAGCCAATTCCAAGAATGCACCGTAATCTGCTACGTTTACAATCTTGCCCTTCACTCTAGAACCAACTTCAAGCGTTGAAGCCAAGGAATCCCAAGGATGAGCGCTCAACTGCTTCATACCCAAAGAAATTCTTCGCTTCTCGTCATCAAAGTCAAGCACCACAATCTGAACCTTCTGGTCAAGCTGCAATACTTCTTCTGGATGGTTGATACGACCCCAAGAAATATCGGTGATGTGAAGTAGACCATCTACACCTCCCAAATCGATGAATACACCGAAGTTGGTCATGTTCTTGATCACCCCTTCCAATACCTGACCTTTCTCTAGGTTGTTTAGGATTTCTGCTTTTTGCTTCTCTAGATCTTTTTCAATCAAGACCTTGTGCGAAACAACTACGTTATCGTTGGTGTGGTTGATTTTCACAACCTTCACTTCCATTTTCTTACCTACATAAACATCGAAATCGCGGATAGGCTTCACGTCAATCTGAGAACCTGGCAAGAAGGCTTCAACACCATAGATGTCTACAATCAAACCACCTTTAGTTCTACGCTTCACTAAACCTTCGATTACGCTATCTTTCTCCAAAGCAGACTCAATATCAAGCCATGCACGGACGATTTTGGCCTTCTTACGGGACAAAATCAACTGACCCAAAGCATTTTCTTGCTCCTCGATGAATACATCCACCTCGTCGCCAACTTTGATGCTAGCAAGGTCACGGAATTCGGAAAGTGGCACTAAGCCATCAGACTTGAACCCGATGTTGATGATTACATCCTTGTCGTTTACTCCTACTACTACTCCTTTGATTACTTCTTTTTCAGTGATCTCACCCAAGGTACCCGCATACATGGCTTCCATTTGAGCTCTTTGCTCTTTGGAATACCCTTCTCCGAAGCCTTTGGTGCCGAAGTCGTCCCAGTTAAATTCTTTTGTACTAGACATAAAATACGACTCTGATTGACCAACTTCCCTAGAGTCATGAGGAAGCAGTTTTTTGGTTAATACTGAACGCTTGGAACTTCCAAAGCGCCCCATTCACTCGAATGGACTGCAAAGGTAAGAGATTTCTTGAAATGGAAATAAAACCGAAAGAAAATTAGCACGTATGTACCAAAGCTTTTGGCTTGGTATTTTGCTGGATTCGCCCTAAAATTGAATTCAAAAAATAAGCCCCGACACGAAATCGGGGCTTGCAAGCAAAGAGTGAAAGATTTTTTACGAACTCAAATCTACTAAAGAATTTTAAATGTTCAAGCCCTTTCAATGGATCTATACCGGCTATTCAGCACTACTTTTTTTTGTGCTTATGCTGCTAGTGGGCCTATTTGTGCTGATTCCCTTGCTTATTCACCCAAGAGGAGATAAAATTTCCTTTATATTTATCCGCATTTGGGTAGGAACCTGGGCATTTTTATCAGGAATTCGGTTCGAGGTCCATGGAAAGGAACACCTCGACCTCAAGCAAGCGTACATCTTTATTTTCAACCACCGCTCCAACTTGGATGCTCCCCTTCTCCCCATGGTGATTCCTCATTACGTGAGAGCGATTGGAAAAAAGGAACTTTCTAAAATCCCCATTTTTAGTACGGTAGTGAGCAAACTGGCCATTTGGGTGGATCGAAGCAACCCGGAGTCTAGGCACAAAAGCTTGAAAAAATTGGTAGTCCTCCTCAATCAAGGCATCTCCGTTGTCGTGTCGCCTGAAGGCACCCGAAACAATACGGATCAACCCCTACTTCCCTTCCAAAAAGGCGCGTTTCGATTGGCTATAGAAACCCAAACTCCCATTATGGAAATGGCTGTAATAGGTGCGGACAAATTGATGAAAAGGGGTTCTATCTTGCTCAAGCCAGGAAAAATCAGTGTTTACTTTTCCAAACCACTCTATCCACCAACTACTTCTTCCCAAAACGAGTTGGATGCCTTTGCTGAAAAATGCAGAAATAGACTAGAAGCAATGATCCTTACTCATGAGTAGTAGGAAGCGCTTCTTCCTCTGAAAATACCTCCCGCGTGAGGTCCTCAAACAACACATATAGCACTAAAAAAGTAAGCGGCAGCGTTACCACCAATCCAATTCCTGCAAGCAAAATCCCCGCTGCATTGAGTAAAATAAAAATCAGAACCAATACCAGAAACTGCCACCAGTTGCGCGTGATGAGTTTCCGGCTCCATTCCATAGCTGACCAGGGATCCATCCCACCAAAAATACCCATTTGAATCGCAAATAGGTACCCAACTCCAAGGTAAATGCCAGGCAAAATCAATGCGATCAAGCCCACAGCAATTAACACCTGGCTGAGCAAGGAAATAATTACCGAAGGAATCCAAAAGCGAAACCCCGCAAAAAAATCAGGGTAAACCACTTCCTCCCCACGGCTCATTTTATTGGCAACTAGGTAAAAGCCCGCATAAAAAGGTGGGGCAAGCAAGGTACTGTAGACAATCATATACTCCTGTGCATAAATCACTACCATGCCTTGAATGGAGAGAATCAACAGCATGTACATGGAAAAGAAAAATGGATGCATCTTGTAGAGCTCCCAAGCTCTCGCAAAAGCAGCCTTGATGTCTATCGCTACAGGTACCGTAAGCAGGCGGTCTACTTTCATTTATTTGCTAAAAGCCTCCAAAATATCGTGCTTGGTAATGATATGAATTTTGTCCGCTGTGTCACGAACCAAAACGGCTTTTTCCTTTTCTACCATGGAAGAAAGTACGTCTAGGGTGGAATCCAAAGCCACAAACTTCATGGAACCTTCCATCACCTCGGCAACCAAAGCGTCTTTCAACAGTGGATTATCGATGATCTTCGAAAGAAGCTTGTTGTCTGTCAAACAACCGACCACTTCTTCCCCATCCAACACCGGAATCTGAGAAATACTTTTTCCATTCATCAACCCAATGGCTTCTTTCACCGTGTCGGATTTGTTCACAGAAAGGAGCTGGTACGTTCCACTTCGCTGCGCAATGATATCCCGAGCTGTGGAATACGTCTTATCTTCCAAAAATCCATGGTTACGCATCCATTCATCATTGTAAACCTTGCCTAAATAGCGGGTACCGTGATCGGGAAGAATGATTACCATCCTATCTCCCTCCTTCAAGTGCTCCTTGGCATACTCCAGAGCTCCATGCACTGCCGATCCACAGGACCAGCCTACAAAAAGTCCTTCCTCACGTGCCAAACGACGCGTCATCACCGCAGCATCCTTGTCTGTCACCTTGATAAAGTGGTCAATCAAAGAGAAGTCGACGTTCTTGGGCAAAATATCTTCTCCAATTCCTTCAGTGAGGTAAGGATAGATTTCCTTTTCGTCAAAAATCCCCGTTTCCTTGTATTTCTTGAACACGGAACCGTAGGTATCCAAACCTACTGTGATCAGGTTTGGGTTTTGCTCTTTCAAATACTTGGCTGTACCGCACATGGAACCGCCAGTACCTACACCCGCAGCATAATGGGTAATTTTACCTTCGGTATCTTTCCAGATTTCTGGCCCAGTGGTCTCGTAATGCGCTTGGGCATTGGAGAGGTTGTCATACTGGTTGGGATAGAATGAATTCGGAATTTCTTTATTTAATCTTCGCGCTACGGAATAGTACGAACGGGGATCTTCAGGAGCCACATTGGTAGGGCATACGACTACTTCAGCACCTACAGCGCGAAGAATATCGATTTTCTCCTTGGACTGCTTATCCGCCATCGTAAAAATACACTTGTACCCCTTGGCAACAGCTGCCAATGCCAAGCCCATGCCCGTGTTTCCTGAAGTTCCTTCGATCAAAGTTCCTCCTGGCTTCAATAGACCCGCCTTCTCCGCATCCTCCACCATCTTCACCGCCATGCGGTCCTTCATCGAATTGCCTGGATTAAAGTATTCTACCTTGACCAAAATCTCTCCTTTGATACCTAGGGAAAGTTTATTGAGGCGAATCATCGGGGTATTCCCGATTGTGTCGATAATGGAGTTGTAAATCATGGAGCGGTTATATTTGGATACCTCAAAAATAAATGAAATTCTCGGGTCGCGCCTATTCTAAACTAGGAACTGAAAAAAAAATCCTGCCTAGCCTCCACACCTGTTTTCCAAAGGGATTGTGGTAAAAACTTTTTAAAGCGAGTAAAACTTACAACTCCTTGAATTCCAATCGCTTTAATATATCCAAAGTCACATGAGTAAGGATAGCAGCTACCAAGCCTAAACCCAGCACTGCAGCACCAAATCCATAAATAAACTTTCCTGTCACACCGAATAGCAGCCCGGAGAAAAATAAGGTAGGCACTATCCCGAAAATTACGATTCCACCAATCATCAAGGGCTTGATCAGGATTCGATCCCAACCCTCATCCAATCCCACTTGAGGAATCAGGTTGACTCCTAGACCAATCACATAGGAGAAAATCAGCCCAACCGGAAATAGTAAAATCAACCAATAATTGTAGTCCCCAATCACCACGGAAGGAACGATCAACAGCAAGGCAAAAATCAGCGTTTGCACGAGATCCAGCTTGATCATGTTCCAAAATTTCGAAGACCAACTTGCAGGAATTAAAATAAACCAAGGTTTCTTCAGGTCCCCAATATTGGCTCTTCCAATGCCCGCCATGAAATAAAAGAAGAGCAAGAACAAGAGGTAAAAGTAGAGCACCTGGTGCGAAAACCAGTCAAAATGCCCCAAGCCTGCAAGTACAATTCCCAATACGGCCATTCCGCCGGTATAGAGCCCAATCAGTGGGTGAATATCCTGTCTGCTGCTCTGTACATAGTTTCGCCAATAGAGAGCCTTGGCTCCCAAACCAAATTCAGGAAGTGCCAATTGCTTTTTGGAATTTAGACTGTAGGCATCCTCTGTCACCTCTTTGGTACCTTTTGCCTTTTCCAGTCGATCTTCATTGTTCTGGGTTGCCTCTAATACATCCTCGTAATAATGCCCAGAATACTGAATCACCAACTTGACCACTGCATAATAGGTGATCCCATACAGCAACAGATAAGTGGTGGACAAGATCCAATTTCCCTCCACGAAATAGGACATCATCCCCCTGCTCCAGCCGACTACTGGAAACAAGTTAAACCAAGGAGAGCTAATCCAAGCAAACATGCCTTCCCAAAACACAGGAGCTAAAAATCCTGGAATCAAAATCAATAAACTTAGGAGTACCCCCAGCACCAAGACTCCAAATCGCAACTGCTCCAAAATCCCAAAGCGGGTATGTAGGGTGTAGATCAAAAACCGAAGTGGGAAAATAATGAAGAAGTAGAGTGCAAAGCCAAATAGCAAGAACAGCGCTCCCAAAGCATTCAAATCAAATTCACTCGCGAGTTGACCACCACTGTAGACCAAAAAAATCATGGATCCACCCAAAGCAGGCAAGATGGATCGGGCCATGTAATACAATAACAAATTTTCGGGTTTTACAGGAGCAGTGAACAATAGATTCACGTCAGCCATCTTGAAAAAGGTGATGTTGTTTTTGGTGGCTCGGTACAACTGGAAAATAAAAAAAACCAAAGCCAAGAGCGTCAATCCTCCAATAATGTTCTGCTGCGTGACATCTACCTCCCCAGCTGCATCCATATTCACGTTGGAAGCTACCTTTTGAGATCCTGTAATTCCCTTGGAATACATAAATACAAAGTAGCCCGCAGCAATTCCATAAGGAATCAAGCGCAGCGGGTTCCGTAGAATCAACAGCAGGTTATTGACGAAAATCAAAAAATCCTTTTTCAGGAGTAGGCGAACCTCATTCATCTTTGGTCAATTCTAAAAACAAGTCCTCTAAACTCAAACCAGATCCAGATTCAGCCTGCAACTTCAAGTTGGCAATGCTGTCGTTGCCAATAATCTGACCTTCCTTCATGATCATAATTCGATCTGCGATTGACTCAATCCCTTCAATCAAATGGGTAGAAACCAAGATGGTTTTGCCCTGCTCCTTCAAGGTTTTGAATAGATTCTTGGTATTCTTTATTGCTTTGGGGTCCAAGCCAATCATGGGCTCATCAAAAAATAAAAGCTGGGGGTCTGGAAGCAAGGCACAGCAAATGGATACTTTTTGACGCATCCCTTTGGACAGGTCTCTGCCCAATTTCTTCTGCTTGTCCTCCAATTCATACAATTCCAACAATTCCAATGCCCTAGACTTCCAGTCTTTCACTCCATAGGCCTGAGCCACAAATTGCATGTGTTCCCAAATGGTCAATAAATCGTAGACATAGGGTGTTTCAGGGATGTAGCTAAACAACTTTTTGGCTTCAACAGACAGGTGGTCGTAGCCGCCAATCTGAATTTCCCCCGCTGTTTTGCGAAGCAAACCCACAATGCATTTCATGGTGGTGCTTTTCCCCGCTCCATTGGGACCCAACAAGCCCACCACTTCTCCCCCATCGAGGTGAAAGCTCACCTCTTTGACGGCGGCTTGCTTGTTGTATACTTTGGTGAGTTGCGTGACCGTTAACATATCCCTAGTTTTTGCATGGCGAAATACACCCTTATTTAGCTTAAATCAAAAAACGAAGTACGGCAAATTTTGGTTACAAAGGGAGGGTTCAAGGCTCAAAATAAAAAGGACTTCTCCCAAACAATAAAACTCCAACCCTCCCTGCTTTTATTTTTTTTGGAACTCTTTTTGTACGCAAAGCACTGTCTCTTCGTTAGACTCACAAGCAACTTTAAACTGAACCACTCCCATGAAAAAAATTGCACTAGCACTCATCCTCCTTTTTTTAGTTCAAGTCGGCTATGCACAACAAAAGGGTCGATTCCGGTTTTCCACAGACCTAGGAGTAGCAATCCCCAAAGACGGAGGTATTGGAGCACTGTTTAACTTAGAGCCTCAATTCTTACTCCGAGACAACCTGGCTTTTGGAATGCGTTTTGGAGTGGCTGGACTTGCAAAAGATGTCACCTACTTCAACATGCAGAAAAAATACCAAGGTGAAGTAGGCGCTAATGTTTCAGTAGCGGGAACGATCACTCATTTTTTCAATAGCGGAAAATCCAATGTTGCCCCCTATTTGGGCGCTGGATTTGGCTATTTCGCCCTAAGCGCTGTGGAAATTGATGAGTCGATCACTGCTCCCACAGAGATCGGCAACTTGGAAGCAAACTTTGCTTGGGCACCTTTGATTCGTGCTGGAGTAGAGCTTCGGAAATTTAGAATGGGAGTAGAATACAATTTTGTACCCAACAGAAACCTGCAAAATCTAAGTGGTGGATTTATCGGAGAAGCGATTAACCACTACGCTGGATTTACTTTGGGATACACAATAGGTGGAGGGAAGTGGCAACATCCTCGTTTTTGAGGAATTTATTTCCAAATAGAGAGTTAAGCTCTTTTTATCCCTTGGCTCCAGCCAAAAGATAAAGCACTGCCATGCGGACTGCCACCCCATTTTCGACTTGGTCTAGGATAATGGAGTGTGAAGAGTCTGCCGCATCGGAACTCAATTCCACCCCTCTGTTGATCGGGCCTGGGTGCATGACTACAATCTCCTTGTTGAGGCTATCCAGCAGCTTCTTATTGATGCCGTAGTACAGGGAATACTCACGAAGGCTCGGAAAATACTTGATCTGCTGGCGCTCCAACTGAATTCGAAGTACGTTGGCGACGTCGCACCATTCTAAGATTTTGTGCAAGTCCAATTCTACTTTCACCCCAAGGCTTTCAATGTATTTCGGAATGAGCGTTACCGGTCCACATACACGAACTTCCGCACCTAGTTTTTGAAGGCAGAAAATATTGGAAAGCGCCACTCGAGAGTGAAGAATATCGCCGATGATCGCTATTTTTTTCCCGGTGAGGTCTCCCAACTTTTCCTGCATGGAAAAGGCATCTAAGAGTGCTTGCGTTGGATGCTCGTGCGTACCATCTCCAGCATTGACCACATTGGCAGGCACATTTTTAGAGAGGAAATGCGGGGCTCCGGGGCTTGCATGGCGCATCACCACCATGTCCACCTTCATGGCCAAAATGTTATTTACCGTATCCACTAGGGTTTCCCCCTTTTTGACAGAACTGTTGGAAGAGGAAAAATTGACTACATCTGCACTAAGTCGCTTCTCTGCAAGTTCAAAGGAGAGACGCGTACGGGTAGAGTTTTCAAAAAAGATATTGGCAATGGTGATGTCACGAAGGGAAGGAACTTTCTTAATCGGTCGGTTGATCACCTCCTTAAAGTTGGTGGCGGTCTCCAGCACAAGTCGGATGTCCGTCTCGCTGAGTTCTTTGATGCCTAAAAGGTGCCTGGTGCTGAGTTGCGACATAGTTAGCTCGTTACTTTCTCTGTGATCCAAATGGCATCCGCGGGATTTCCCTGAGCCACCCACTCTACCACTACATATTGACTATCTAGTGTATTGACTTTTACGCCGTAATAATCCGGTAAAATCGGGTAATCTCGGGTGAGTCTTCGATCTACCAAAACCATTAATTCCACTTTTTGAGGTCTTCCAAATGCAATCATGGCATCCATCGCTGCGCGAACTGATCTGCCCTTGTACAATACATCGTCGATAAGCACCACTTTTTTTCCTTCTACCAAAAAGTCGATTTTGGTTTCGTTGGCCTTCAGTGGAAAGTCTCTTCTTCGGAAGTCGTCTCGGTGGAAAGTGGCATCTAGGTAGCCTGAAGGAACCGTCACTCCAGAGATTTCTTTGAGTAGTGCCACAATTTTATCCAAAAGCAAGGTGCCTCTCGGCTGTAATCCCAAAAAAACCGTGTTTTCGAAATCGTCATGATTTTCGATAAGTTGGTAGCAGAACCGCTTCAGTGTAATGTCAATCTGCTGCTGATCGAGGACTAGCCGTTTTTGCATGGATTAAATTTGCGGTAAATATAGAAAATAAACTAGTTTAAGTCCGCATTTGGCACATACAAATCCCCGTTCAACAGCAATTTTTGAATAAAAAATACTTCCCGTACCTCCTCATTTTGCTGTTCGTTGGTATAGCGAATTTTTTGCAGTCCTGACAACACAAAGTAGGGTCCATACCAATGCAGCAGTCGCAGCGATCCCAAATCGGTGAACTGTATCTTTCCCTGCGATTCGTCAAGTTCCAAGGGTATCGTTTGATTTTCAAGCAGTCGCTCCCCCTTTTTGAAGTAGCTGAGTTTGATTTGATCGTTGACGAGGTAAAGGTGAAACACATCCTCCCCTTGCACCGAAACCTCGGCGAAGGGTTCCGGATAAGTTGTCTTGATATCCTCGTATCTAGCAGAATTATCCCAAATGACCTGCCCTGTTTTCGCCACTTCCATAAAGTGGGCCGATCGATAGGTGTATTCAGTAACAAGGGTATAGGTTTGGATGGGTCCTCCGAATGAATTGTAGGGATCCATGTAATAAGGAATGTAACCCATGCGGCTCGATCGATCGTAGCGGTAGCGCTGTGAAGGCAAAGTAGGTGCTACTGTACCTGGCCCGCGGGAACTTGACACTGAAAATTGATCGAAATAGATCAAATACTTGTCCTCGAATTCCTTGACATCCCGAATCGCATAGGAATTCCGTATGGAGGGAATTTTTCCTTTTTCAAGTTGATCCGCTAGGATTTCTTCTTGCTTTAATCGCTGTTTTTCAGGCAAATACGTGTAAAAATTAGGGAAATCGGCCAGGGTATAGAGCCCTATATTTTGCTCACCAAATTCATTGATTTGCGCCAAATACATCCCCTTGTGGGAGTTTCGCACTTCTTTGCCGTAGGCCCCAATTAAGGTTTGCCCATATCCTGCACCTGAAAGGAGCAATCCATCCAGTATTTCCTCATCCGGATCACCTAATGGAGCCACCTTGAGCTCGCGCAAAAGCGTACCCTGCAAGTCAAAAGTGAGGATAACTGTTTCTTGTGATTTGAAAGGTCCTCTCCGACGAATAACTACCTCCAGTGCCTCTAGCTCTGGAAGCTTTAGGATCTGGACCACATGGGTTTCATTGCCATAAATCCCCTGCACGGTTTGGACGGTTTTTTCTTCCAAAGACAGAATCTGCACCACCGGACGAGCGTCGGCATTACCCATAAAAATTGCCTTTTTGTCCAGCACCAAAAATTCCACAAGGTCCATGGGAAGCAAATTGTCCGCTACATACTCCACCCCTATTTGGGTGCTTAGGTCGAGGTGCAGCACATATTTGTCTGCCGCAGCCTCATCCCCTTCTGCAAACAATACATACAATTGATCTTCATCTACATCGTAGCCAATCATGTCAAAACCTTCCTTAATCTTGACCTCCTTGATGGGTTCGGATTGGAGCAGATCTGTAGTAATGTAATACTCGAACACAAGATCTGCATTTAGCTTTCTTGGCTGGAAAGTGCGAAAAGCCACAAGTCCGGAAGGAATTCGCATCAATTCAAAAATTGGTTCAAACGAATCTGCAGGAATTTCCATCCGCTCTTTGAACTGCAGTTGGGCTGCTACCGGCAAGGCTAGGAGGCCTAAAAATAAGGCGATTAGAAACCTTTTCATAAACTTAAGGTATGGATCAACTGGTACGCGGCTTCGCTGACAGAATGTACGGATAGGCGGGACTGCTTGAGAAGGGTAATTTCAGCCAAGCTGGGTTCGGCCTGCAGGCGACTCAATGTTACCGGGTTGGATAAGGGCTGAATCGCTTTGAGTTTCACAGCCACCCAAGCTTCATCCTGGGGATCAGGAAAGGCTTCTTGGCTCACTTGCGCAAGGCCTACCAGCGCTTTTTCGGCACCCGAATGGTACAGCAACACCAGGTCTCCAGGCTGCATTAACCTTAAAAAGTTTCTAGCCTGATAATTCCGCACTCCATCCCAGGTATCCTCCCCTTTGCTTTCCAAATCATTCCAAGAATAGGTGCTGGGCTCAGTTTTTACAATCCAATACTGCATACTTTTTCTTTTTCAACCTTTCACAACTTCTTGAAAATTGGTACGTCTTTACAGGGAAGTTAGTTCTCAAGCTTTTAAATTGAAACTATATTTGTCAACATTTGTGTTGAAAACCCGCTAAAAAATAAAAAATTTGGACCACAAGGCTATTCTAAACCAACTCAAGCTGTGCATTCAGCTCATGGAACTTCATGAGGAAAATCCCTTTAAAATCAGAAGTTACCAAGGAGGATTGAATGCCTTGGAGCGGCTAGAAGGAGATTTGATGGAGCTGAGCGAGCAGGAACTGGCGCAGGTTCCTGGTATCGGAAAAAGCATCCTTGATGCCATTCAATCCCTTAAAAGCAGCGGGAGCTTTTCCACGCTCGATGCACTGCTAGAGCAAACTCCCTCTGGCGTCTTGGAAATCCTGCAAGTGAAAGGTCTGGGCCCTAAAAAAGTGCAGGTCTTGTGGAAAGAGCTTGGCATCACCTCCACGCACGAACTCATGGAAGCTTGCCAAAGTGGAAAGGTAGCCCAAACAAAGGGCTTTGGGGAGAAAACTCAAGAAACCATCATTCAAAACCTGCTTTTCAAGGCTTCCACTTCCGGAAAGTGGCTCTATGCAGATATCGAAGAGACCATTCTTGCGCTTGCAGCGCAACTGCAGCAAGTGATTTCTAAAGCTCAAGTGCGTGTAGTGGGCGAATTTGCACGAAGAATGGAAATCCTTACGGAAGGGGAATTTTTGATTGCTTCGGAAGACCTAGTAGCCACCAAAGTGAGTTTGAGTCAAGTTGAGGGAATCGTTTGGAACAAGCCAAACTCTGGCCCCATGACTTGGAGAGGAAAATTGGAAGAGCCGGAACTACAGCTCGTCATTCACTTTTGTAGCCTAGATGAGCTTGCTTCCAAGGAATTGCTTTTTGTGGCCTCCAAAGCCCACCTCGGTTCTTGGGTCAACGAGCAGGAGACCGTAGGAGAACTGATTCGGAAATCAAAATTTGAAAGCGAAGCAGAATTTTTTCAACTTAATGAAATGCAGTTTATCCCTCGAGAAATGCGTGAAGGCATGGGGGAAGTGGAGCTAGCAAAAGCAGGAACGCTGCCAACGCTACTCGAAAACAGTGATCTCAAAGGCATCCTGCACAACCATTCCATCTACAGCGATGGCAAACATACGCTCCGTCAGATGGCCGAGCACTGCAAAGCCTTGGGATACGAGTACTTAGGCATTTCCGATCATAGCCGCACGGCAAGCTATGCGGGTGGTTTAGAGATCGAGAAAGTAGCCAAGCAGCAGGCAGAAATCGACGCACTCAATCAAGAATTGGCACCCTTCCGCATCTTCAAAGGCATAGAATCGGACATCCTTCCTGACGGAAATTTGGACTACCCGACTGAGGTTTTGCAGAGCTTTGATTTTATTGTTTCTTCGGTATACTCCGTGCTCAATATGGACCTCAAGCGTGCTACAGACCGCTTGATTACCGCTATCCACAATCCCTACACCACGATCCTAGGGCACCCGACCGGAAGGTTATTGCTGCGAAGAGAGGGGTATCCCATTGACCACAAAGCCATCATCGACGCCTGTGCCGAAAAGCAGGTGGTGATCGAGATCAATGCCAATCCCTGGAGATTGGACCTGGACTGGAGATGGGTTCGCTACGCGATGGAACAAGGAGTCATGCTCTCCATCAATCCTGATGCGCACGAAATGGATGGCTATGCCGACATGCAGTATGGAGTATGGATCGGCCGAAAGGGAGGGCTAACCAAGGAGCTCACCCTCAATGCGCTTTCTGGAGTGGAGATTGCCAATTATTTCGAAAAAAGAAAAGCAAATCGCTAAGGAAACAGACAGGTTCCCCAGCATAAGCTTATTTTCCCTACTTTCTTTACCTTTGCGGAATACCCCTACCTTATGAAATGGTCCGCCTTACCTGAACCCGTCCTGTTGCAGCGTGCATTCCTTTTTGGAATTACGGGCATTTTACTGGGCACGGTCTCCCTACTCAACATGCAATTGCGTTTGTTGGATGCTCCAATGGGCCCACTGAATGGAGTCAGTCTGTTGCTTCAATTTTTTGCAATAGGCCTAGCAATCATTGTCTTGCGCCGTCCTAAGGTAGCGGTGGAGTATAAAGAAAAGTCGCAACTGATGATTCTTATCCTTGCTGTAGCCCTTCTGTTTTTTATTTTTTCGCTCTAAAACATTCAGCCACCACCACGATTCTTTCGTATCTTTTAGTAAGGAAAAAAGAAAATTGAAAAACTTTTCTACCTGCCTGCAACCTTTACATAGTTGGGCGCATCTACCTTTTTGAAAGTTAAACCAAATGCATTTACCTCCCCAATTCTCCGATGAGGATGAACTGATCTCGGGATGTCTCTCTGGAAAGAGGCAAGCTCAACGTCAGCTCTACGACACCTATTCGAGGAGATTTATGGCGATATGCCTGCGGTACCTCAAAGATCAAGAACAAGCCGAGGATGTGATGATCCAAAGCTTTATGAAAATCTTTGAAAAGCTTTCCCAATTCCAAGGAAAAGGGAGTTTTGAGGGATGGATGAAGCGGATTGTGGTCACCCAAGCACTGATGGCCATTCGAAGCAATCGCTCCCTAAGCCTTTCAATCTCCCTGGAGGATGCGGAAAAAATGCAAGAGCCTATTGCCGAAGACCTAAACCAACTGGAAGTAGCAGAATTGATGGAATTGATCCAAAGCTTGCCCCTGGGATACCGAACAGTCTTCAACCTGTTTGCGATCGAAGGGTATTCGCATCAAGAAATCGGGGAGCTTCTCGGAATCACCGAAAGCACCTCCAAGTCACAACTCAACCGCGCACGAAGCGTGCTAAAAGAAAAAATTACGAGTCTTCAACTCCAAACCAAAATTACGCATGGCTAAATCAGACGAAGTATTGGATCGAGTGTTTAGAGAAAAACTCGAGAATCATCAGGAAACCCCTAGCCAAGCTGCTTGGGATACCTTGGCAAGTCAACTAGATACCAAGCAAGAACCGAAAAAGGTAAGCTCCTGGTGGGCAATTGCGGCAGCAATAACCCTTGCTCTTGGTGCTGCATTCCTATTTTGGTCTACAAGGCAAGAGTCTGAAATAAATGCACCCTTGGCTGAGGCGCAAGAAACAACTACTGAAGTAGGCACAACCATTCCAATTGCCCCTTCTTCGACTGTTGAGGCTGAAATTGAAGTCCCATCAACGAGCATCGTTTCCACCTCAAGTAAGCAAGGGCAAACTGGAATGAAAGCACAGCAGCAGAATCAAGTCGACTTAATAGCAGAGGTAATTACACAAACCGAGGCAGTTCCTGCTAGTATTCCTGTATTCACAGCAGAAGTAGTAACCAATGCCGCTGAACCAGTACAAAGTCAAGCCGCTGCCCTAGCAGAAACCAATTCAATTTCCAATCCATCAACCAATGAAGCGCTAGCAGAGGAAGTTGGCACCTATCGCATCCGGATCTATTCGGACGGTCTCCAAAAAGCGGCTCCAAAAGAAAAAAATCTCGTGACTGAGCTCGGTAAAACCGTCGGACAAGTAGAAGGGCTTTTGGGCAAATTGGACGAAGGAATTGAAGGCATCCAAGAAAAAGGTGAGCGGCTTTTTTCTTCACTTACAAGCAGAAGAGAATCCTCCTCAGATAAGCAATAAAAACAAAACCAAACTATTCAAAAACACAATAAACAATGAAAAAACTATTCCTAATCTTCGCCTTTTTGGGCCTTGTTCAAGTGGGCATGGCAGCAGAACACACGGAGCAAGTCCTCGAAAAAAAACACCTCGTCCTCAAGGATAGTGTGGTGATCGAGTTTGGCAAAGCTGGCAGAATTGTAATTATAGTGCAATCCACCGAAGATTTTGAAAAACTCAAGTTGATGAACATCAACCAAATCATCAATGAACTTGGTGTCAAGGAAAATAAAGAAACTGGGGAAGTGACCCTTATAGAAATTCACAAAAAGGATGGCTCTGTAAAAGAGGTTGTTCGTGTCAATGAAAATGGCGCGGAAACTGAAGTTCGTTTGGGAAGGATGCGTGTCTTCGTAGACGAATCCGGACTGGATACCAAAGTGAAAATCGAAACCGATCCCAAGGAAAAGAAGGATGCCTTATTCAAAACCAACTTTACCCTTGATTTTGGCGTCAATAATTTCTTGCAGAAAGGAAGCTTCCCTACCTCGGACCAGCCCTACGCTACCAAAGGTTGGGGTAGCTGGAATGTAGGATTGAATTCCATGGCTTCGCTACGCTTAAACGAAGCGTTGAGATGGAACTTTGGATTGGCTTTTCAGTGGTACAATTTCAAATTTGAAAATCGTGACTTCCAAGCTGTACGTGGCCAAGACCAAATTTCCTTTGTGGAGCGTACCGATGTAACAGGTGTAAAAAGTAAACTATCCGCCTCCTACCTAACTGCAATGACGCTACTCGAAGTAAATCTTGGAAAAAACAAGGATAAGGGCCTCACCCTAGCCGCCGGGCCTTACATAGGCTATCGTCTGGGAGGTAGATCCAAATTTGTTTACGAAGAATCAGGCCGCGCAGTAGATCGAACAGAAAAAATCAACACAGGCCTTTACTTGGAAAACCTACGCTACGGTTTCCGTGGAGAGGTGGGCATCGGCAAGAACGTTACCTTTTTTAGCACCTATGATTTGAACGAACTATTCCAAGGAGGAAAAGGACCCGCTTTGAATCCAATCACTTTTGGCATCAAACTTTTAAATGACTAAACGAATTCCTATGAAAAACTACACCTACGCAAGTCTTTTTGCCTTGCTCCTACTCGCCTCTACCACTTGGGCTACTGCCCAAAATGTAGTGGTCAATACTACCAAAAAATACCCCAAAATCACCCAAATCGAAGTGGAAAGCGGTTGGCTGGACGTCAGCTATGTAGGTGGATCCTCGACCGAAGTAGCAGTAGAAGCCTACCTTGCATCCAATGTGACCGACCAAGACATTGTATTCGTGACTGTGGGGGATGTTCTCAAAATCAGCTACAAGAATGGAACTGGCAAATACAATTGGAACAGCAAAAACAAGGGATATATCAAAATCACTGGCCCAGTAGCACTTGCACTTCAAGTAAGAGGCACTTCTGGAGAAATAAGCATACAAAATCTGGAATCGAAACTGACTACCTTACAGCTTACCTCAGGGAATGTAGCGGCAACTCAGATAAAGGGAGATCTTACCCTAACCGCCACCTCGGGCAACTTAATCGCCAACGCCATAACTGGAAATGTAATTGCTAGATTGACCTCAGGAAACACCACAGTAGATGGCGTTCAGGGTACCGTCGATTATGGTTCTACCAGCGGAAACTTTACAGCAAAAAATATTGGTAGCCAATTGGATGTTCAACTTACTTCAGGGAATGCCAAACTGGAAAATGTGAAGGAGCTGGGTACAATGAAAATCACTTCAGGGAACATGACTGCCCTCAACTCTGGACTAGGAGCAAAGCCTCAATTTAACGGTACCTCAGGCAATTTTAAGGTACAAACCCCCTCAAACCTTAGTAGCTTCAACTATGCGCTTAAGTCGACCTCAGGAGAACTTCGTGTAGCGAATACCACCAAAGAAAAAACCTTGGACATCAACAACAATGCCGTGACC
>JACCDW010548188.1_pt1 | contig 22498 bp, 7 predicted proteins | sample 7449781 | NCBI WGS metagenome assembly JACCDW01 (sample SAMN15323449, study PRJNA562643) | freshwater metagenome | isolation source: river surface water | place: USA:Blue River Watershed | collected 2017-08-18
ATAATTTTGCTTTTGAACAAGTAGTAAATTATCTTCAAAGTAATAATAATCCAGTAATTCAAAACTTCTTGTCTAAATCATTACAAGAAAATATTGATTTAAATACATTTGTATCTTTGGTGAATGAAAATAAGAAATACTTGACTGCCGAAGATAATAAAATTGTTCAAAATATTTTATCAAGCACAGAATCAATCACCAACTTGTTTAATCAAAGTATCAATGTTGATAATTTTGAAGAATCGCTTAAGATAGCCACTAATGTTTCTGATCAAAAAACATATCTAGAAACTTTGAATGTTTTATCCACCAGCGAAAAGTTTGAGAATATTCAGAATAATGTAAGTCAATTATTCTCTGAAAACAAATCAGTATTAGAGTTACAAACTATAATCAATTCAAATATTGATATGTTTAATGAGGAACAGCAATCCACAATTAACAACATTTTTGATCAGAATAAGAAAGAAAATAATCTTTATCAAACCGCTACAAATGTAGATGAAATAAAGAATATTTTTCAAAGCATGCAATCTAATTTAATACAAAAATCTGTTTCCGAAGTGGCAAATTATCTTGTGAATAACTCATCAACCACAAGAATTAATAGCATCATAAATACAGATGTTTTAAATAACTCTAGCACAATAACTGATATCAAGGCTATCATTGAAAATAATATTGAGCAAATAAGTAAATATGATTATGCTAGCTTGCAAAATATTTTAAGCAAAAATGAATTATTACAACAATCATATTCTGCAATACAAAATTTTACCCAAAATACTACTACTCAAAATGTAAATAATAATTTTGAAAACACTCAAAATACTATGCTCCAAATTGTAAGTTATTTAAGCACAGTATTAAGTGAAGAAAAAGCCCAAAACATTTTAAATAAAATATCAAAAGAAGATAGGGTCTTTGAAAATATTGATTCTTATATCAAAGAAATTAAAAGTGATTTAACTCAAGAACAAATTATCAACATTCAAAATATTATTAATAAAAATGAATCTTTAAATAAATATTCATCTATTTCTATCGAAAATCAAAATATTGATTCTAGTTTAAAATATGAGATTGAAAATGAATTGTTTTCTCAAGTAAACCAAACAATTAACAATAATATCTTAAACAATAAAAACCAGTATGTTTCAGAACTAAAATCTGTTCTAGAGACAAGTGTTGAAAGTCAAACATACAAAACTGAAAATCTAATATCTCAAATTGAAAATACATTCAATGAATATTCTCAAAGTGCAGAAAATGTAGTCTCTAATTTGTTTGAAGCCATGGATGTAAAAAATTATCAAAACGTCTCAAATGAACAAAAACAAGAGATAATTAATAAGATCAGTAGCTTGGTTCAATCATATAATTTTGAAAACATTTTGACCAATGTTTTAAATAATAATGTCAATATTAATCAAAACATAGTCAACAATCAAACTGTCAAGCTACTTACAGAAATATCAAATTCAAATTTAAATATTTCCAGATTAGAAGCAAATTATCAGAGAGCAATAAATAATAATAATGTATTGTCTTCAGTGCTAAATACATTTAATCAGACAAATAATAATTCTAATATAATTTCTAATATTTATGGTATTGAAAATAATCAGTCCAATACAAATGTTCAAAATAATAATTTATCGTCTGAAATAAATACAATAAACCAAACCAGTTCAAGCAACAATGTAACTAATATTATCAATACTAATCAAACTGAAAATATTAGTTCTGGAAATAGCTACGAAACTAGCAATACACAAATCAATAATCAAACAAATGATTTTAGTGAAAATAGTTATAATTTCAAAACATTAGAACAGATTTTTGCCCAAAGGATAAGCAATCAGTTTCAAAGTGCATACAATTATATATCCTCAATCAATAGCATAAAAACAAACAATTATTCTATATTTGAAAAAACTTTAAATGAAGCTAAACAATTTATAGAAAATAAAAACAATATTACTTTAAATACAATCAATACTGAAGTTACCAATACTGCATCCAGAATTGAAAATATAGTAAATGTTCAAAATCAAGAAAATAATAATTTTGCTAGAGAGTCTTTAAGCGTCATTGAGCAAAATGTTAAAAATATTACTGAAATTAATAATTTGCCTTCTAACGTAAATAAATTAACCACTGAAGATAATAACTATATAAATATCGAAAACAATACTTCTTCTTTAAATAGTGTAACAATAAACAGTAGCGAAGAAAATATTGATATAAACAATTTAAGAATTGAGAAAGTTTGGGATACCTATGTTCAAAAAGAAGTTTCTAAAATTGTTGAAGAGGTAGAAAAAGAAAAGAAAGAATCTTCTTCAATTGTCAATAATCTAACAACAGAAGAAACTTATAATTCTTATAACTCAACAACTGAAAATAAAAATATTTATGAAATTAAAAATGAACACAATGTAAATGAATCACACTATCATCAAAATACAACACCACAAAATTATAATCATCAAACTGAAAATATAGTTACAACCAAAACCACAAACATAGAAAATATCAATATTCAAGAGATGACAGAAACAGTCTTTTCGAAAATAGAGCAAAGATTTAAAACTTACAATATTACTCATGAAGATATGATTATTTTGAAAAACAAGATTTTAACTGAAGTTGTTGAAATCTATGAAAAAAGGACAGCCAGAGAGATTGAACTATCTGAATTAAGAATCAAACAAGATATTAATAGAATGTTCAAGCAATTCTTAAACTCATAAAATGCCAGGAGAAGCTTATTCAAATCCTTTATGGTCATTACCCAATTCAGGTTACAATTGGGTACCTAATAGATTTGCGCCTACAGATGATATAGCAACAGGTTTTAACATAGCCAGAATTGTAAGAGGCAGGTTTTATAATCACCCTGCGTCATACCCAGAAACATATACTCTTGGATATTCAATTGATTGTTCATATAAGGGCGAGCTTGAATCAGATCCTAGATCAATTTATTATCCAATACACAATGTTTTTAGGCCCTTAGCCAATCCTGCATATTATGATTACTTGCCCACAGGATTACCTTTAGTTTTAATAAATCAATTAAGTGGAAAAAGCATCAAAACAAGATCAAGCTATTTAATTACACTACCATCTTCTATTAGAGTATCCGGTATTACCATTCAATATTCATTGACTTTCGATTACAAAAACGATGAAGAATTGCGTAATTTCACAGATGAAGATGCTGCAGCAATACGATACTACAATTCGACTAATGATGCTTCGACATTAGCAAATATCAACTTCAAAAAATATAAAATATTTAATATTTTGCTTGACGGAAAAGTTTACACACCTAAATCCAACCCTTCTCCTTTAATTACTCTATACCCAACAGGCTTAGATGAGTCATATATTTCTCAAGATATTATTTTTGAAAACTCTGTGCCTTACGGACTTGTTACTTCTAATTATCCATCTGCTAAAACAATAGAGCTTGTGCAAAATGAAGAGTTCAGTTTTGTTACATTAAAATTAAAGATTTCTAAGTTTTTTATTTTTGAAGCAGCAAATAACCATACTAATATTCCAGCTGCCAATCTTCCTGCAAAAGTGATGAGTTATGCAGTTAGGATTACACAGCCTTTAAATGCACTTAATTTAAATAGTTATTTCTTTCAAACGCCTGGAGGAGATGCTTATAGACCAACTATTCATGTTAAGTTTTTTTCTCCAGAGTATAGAACAAATAGTCCAGGATTTTCTCATGGAGTTAATTTAAGATTTAACTTTGCTTCTGTTCCAATAAGTGCTGTACCCGATCCATTAAGTATTGGTATTTATCAAGTTACACTACTAAGCATATCTTCTGGGAAAAAGCTCTCAAACTTTACATATAGTGCAACCCAGTACGGTCCTTCTTATTCATTAATTCCAACTTCTTTATATAGTCAAAGAACTGCAGTAAAAATTGAAAAAGACCTTAAAACAACAGGATCTTTTGAAACAGATGAGCTAATTGGAACTTTTATAGCTTTCAACGATCCGAAGCCAGTGTCTCTCTCAAATGGAGTAAACTTTTCAAAGGGTGCTTTTAAAGTTTCATTTGAGTCTTATGTTCAAAATAACCCAAAATTAATTAATGCACATATTTATTTTCGTTTTTGGTTTGCTCCCGCTCAAGCATTAGATGACCACAATTATATAAGATACAGAGATAATACTGAAGTTTGTTTTAAAATTATTGATGGATTTAGCGAAATTGTTAGAGACAATGCTAAAAGTTATGACGATGTAATCATGTCTCCTCCACTTTCGTCTACCCTTACAGTATATGAATTGGCTCGATATGTTTCATTTCAAAGGAAGTTGAAGTTTGAATCAGTAGACTTTGATGATGCTGTACTAGTGATGGGAGTATATGTCAAAGCTTCACCAGAAGTGCCAGCAGGAACTCCGCCGAAAGTAATATTCCAAGGTAATAGTGATTTTGCTGGTTTGGAATCAACTATATATCAAATCTTTCCTGGAAAAATACTATCATCAAAAAATAGCAGCACTACTGCATTTACTAATTCATCATATCTTGATGTGACTACACCTTTAAAAGCATCATATTATTTAGTTGGTAATAGACCTATAGACCAAAACAAACCTTTTGTATTTAATAAAAGTTTTACTCCTGACAATGGCTCTCAAGCTGTAATAAATTGTTTTAAAGATTTAGTAGTTTTAAAAGAAGATCAAAAATTATCATCGGCTGAAGTAGCTGAAATATGTATTCCTCTTACCCCTAAGATTTCTTATCCAAGGGAGCCTTCTGATGGTGTTTATATTGTAACTGACTTTGTAACTGATGTTTTTCCGTTAGCTTACGGAAAGATTGACCAAGGCAATTGGGAAATAAAATTAAGCACTACAAACCCTGCTGCAATTAGTGCATTGCAACAAAAAATAGTTTTAGAAGGACTTTTAATAAATGTAAAAGGCAACATTGTAAATAGATTTTTTAAATCTGAAAAAATATCAGCGCCTTCTTCAGGGGAGTTAAAATACAAAACAAAAGTAAATCAACCTTTTATTATTAATGGTGACGAAACACAATTTGTTTTGAGATTATATACTTATCCATATGTTACTACTTCAACTGCTGATATAACAGAAGATTTTACATCTCAAAATCTGACTCCTGGATTTTATTATGATTTGATTGAAATAACGAAGCATACAATTAAAAAACAAAATATTAAATATGGAGTAGGCTCAGCTCCGGGATTCCCAGGGTCGGTTGCATATTATGAAGACCTACCTGTATCGCCAGTAATTGCTTCAGATGAAGAGTTCTACTTTATTGCTTCAAATGATAATTTAGGAACCAAAACAGTTACGGCAGATAATCCGTTTATTTTGACTGGCACCTTGTATAGCCCAACATGGAATGTCAATTTGCCTAAAGGCACAGAAGTTGATTTTAGAAATTATTTTAGTGATGCTGATATTTTATTTAGGACGGTATTGGGGGAAGGAGATGTTTCTGAACCTTCTGTTATTGTCGAAACGAATAAAGTTACTAAAGAGATGACAGTAGTTTACAATAGTGATAGAACTAATGCAAACTCTAATGGTGAGCTCGATTCAATAGTTACGCACCATGATCAAAAAACCTATAGTCAATATGCTATCAGAAATAATGAAGTAAATTATACTGGACTTCAACAACAGGCTGAATCAAGCTTTTCTGGAGTTAGACCACAATTATTAAACATTGCTAGAAATGAAAATGTCACGAATACACCTCAAATGTATTTGATGATAGAAAAATCAGATGCTGAGGGTACATACACTTCTGTTTTAGTAAACCAGCACAGTTCATCTTCAACCAATTGGACTACGCCTCCAGATGTTGATACAGTTAATACATCTGATGATACTGATAAAAGATTATTCACAGGCCTTCAATATCTTTCCGCTGCAATAGATACAAATGGTTTAATATATGGTTTAGGGTATGCCTCACAAGGAAGTCTAGTTCTCAAAATTAATCATCCATTGACCACTACTGCTAAAAACAATAATGATGTGAGTTCTTATCTAATTTCCGGATCCACTCCTATATCAACAAAAGATTTTAAAAATATAATAGATCTTCAACAAACTATTTCAGATCCAGTGATTCAATCTTTTCCATTAATTTTAAAAGTAAGTGATTCTAAGTTTGCAATTTTTTATATAAGTTCTACGATGCAATATGCTATCAAATGTAAGATTCTTGACGGAATAAATCTAACTGATGAATTTGTAATTTTTTCTTTTGAAAAACTACTTCCAAAACTTTACAGTAATTTAAAAATATCTGGATTACAAGGTGTCTTTAGTGATGGAATTGCTCATATTATTTTTTGGTGCGACTCTAAAATATTTTATATATCATCTAGCCAATTTGACTTTCCTTTATTTGGAGTTATTCAATCAAATTTGCAACTTTTAGCAGGAGATTTTAGAACAATCACTGATAATAAACTTTTATATGAATTAAATCTTAATAAGTCAGTAATTTTTGATAATGAAGATCTTGATGAAAAAGATCCAGTTCCACAACAAAAAGCAACTATAAATTATCAAAAAGTTGCTTATGACTATGCATTCTCACTTTGGTATAAAAATAAGAATAAATCAGTAGTAAAAAAAATATTTACTCCGCAGTTAAAAGTGTCAACTGATTTTACATATAAAGGGTTATAAAATGACTGGTGATTTTGATCGTGAATTGAAGATAAAATGTAAATTATATCTCTTATATAATCCTGATGCTCCAATTGCTGATGGATATTATGCTTCTAAACAAGTCTTTAATGATATTGAAAATGTCAACATGCTTAATAGAAATGCACAAAATGGAGTTAGGGTTAATTTAAGCAATGGATCATTTTTATTAAACCCAACTCACTTTCAAAATATTCCAGCTTTAGGTCATGCTTTAATTCCTCCTCCAAATCTTGATCCAGGTGCTCCAGAATGTACATTTGCATATGGAGGAATTGATGGAGGTACACATCCTGCATTCAATTTGATTTATGGTAATGTAAAAGCAGATGAATATAATACAATTTCAGTTTTACAAACAGGTATAAATACAAACCCAAAAACCCCAAAATTGCCTAAATCAAGCTTGCCTATTCCCCAAGTACAATTGAGAAAACCAAATATTTATAAAACTGAGGTTGTAAGAAGCACCTATAATATTTGGAAATTACACTGGATTGCAACATCAAATGAATATTATTTAAAAGATGGTTCAGGGAGAAATTCTGGAACTGGAAATACATATACATTATCTGAAGTCCTTGAACCATATTTAAATCCTGATCATCAAACATCATATACTACAAATGATGTTGTTGGTTATGAAGGCCAAACTGCTAAAAGAATTATTGAGGCAAGTAAAAAATTAAATGAAGAAGCAGGCAAACTAATGACTGCAAACATGCCGACTCTTAAAAATACATTAAATCCTGAAGGGGCTAAATGTACTTTAAGCAGTCCAAATGCAATATCTTGGGCAAAAAGAATACATCCGACTAGTAAAGATTTAATTTACGAAAAACCAACTATGTACAGCTTTATTAGAAAAAGCGATGGCACTGAAACATCTTATAGTTTTGATGTTAAAGAACAATCAAGTAATAATTGTGGTTTTAGGCTAGAAATAACTCCAACTCTAATTGGCAAACCAGTATCTGGTAAAACTTCCAAAGTTATAGTTAGGGTCATATCAGGACTAACATATAATTTTGATTATAATATTGTTTTTGAAAATAACAAGCCAGTGAAAGTGCAAGGCTATAATAGGCAGGTTCAAGTTACACAAGCTGATGGTACAACAGGTTTTTTAGCTGAAGATTTTCCTTTAAACATTCCATACCAGTCAAATTCTAATACAACATATCAAATATTTTTTCATGTTGTAAATGATATCCTTATGATAGGGTTTGAGCCAGATGCATCAAAATGGCAAGTTATCGGGCCTGTTCAATACGATAAAAATTCAAATAATAAAATAATTCATTTTTTGCCACAAGATAAAACTTATGTTTATGTCGAAGCACAATATGCCACTTGTACCTTCCAATATAGCCCAATAGTATTTAATAATTTTGACGTTACCAATGAAACAGCTACTCCTAGCATAGTATTTAGAGTAACTCCAGGCGCAAGCACTGATTTTCAATTGAATCCTTATGATGGATATAGAAATATTAAATCTTTTGATAATGGCCCAAATATTTATGCTGACTCTAGAGCTACAACAAACCCAGTTTCAATTTCTATACAGCCTTCTACTGGTACTGAAAATAGCAACTATGCTCATTTAACCCATAATGGGGTCATATCAGGTTCGATTTTTAGTTACACTGAAACTCGATCACAAAATTATGAATTAGCACCATTTAACTCGCTTTTGTACCCAATAAGTGACCAACTGGGTGGAGATTTGTCTGAGTGGGTTCAGAGTTTTACAGTCACATTCAATAATGAAAAAACTAAAATTATTTCTGGAACTGCTGAAGTAATGCTTAAAAATTTTGATGCAGCATTTGATCCAAGAAACTCTTACTATAAAGGTTGGAATATTTTAAATCTTATTGAAAAAAACCAATTAGTAGTTGAGCTTTCTGCTGGTTACAATGATGAAATGAATGTTTTCTTTCAAGGATTCATTACTCAAACTAAGACTTCAAGATCTGCTTCTGGAAGTGAAACAGTTCTTTCTGCAACTGATATAGGAAGGTTTGTTTTACAAAATTCACTATTTCAAAAATATATCTCATTTTCTGGTGCTAAGTACAAATATTCATTCAGAAGAATTATGGAACATACGGGATTTTATAGACGTTTTTTATTAATTGAAAATCCTGGATACATTGAAAAAATGAATTTGAATATGTCTCAAACAGCACTAGAAAGAGATCAATTTAGGGCTGCTCAAAATGAACCTATCGCATCAATGATGAATGAAATCTTGAACAATATGAATGATCAAAGACAGCAGCCGTTTTTTAGATATAATCCTGACTTGCAATACTTTGTTATGGACTGGAGATATGATCCAGCTTACAGAGACTCACTTAATTTATTTGACCTTAATTTGACACAACCATTTAATTCTAGAAACTTACATTTCAATGACTTAACAGATTGGCATGGAGTGTTAACAGGACCATATGAAGTAACTGTTTCTAATGACACTATGGTGCAATCTTTAGAAACAAGAGGATTGGGTCATACTGGTTTAATTTATTATTCTTGGAATGTAATACAAGACCCAAGCTTAATTTTAAATGGAGATTACAATGTTAATGGATATATTGGTTTTCAAAAAAGAAAGTTTGTTGATCAGCAAAGAAAGTTTCCAGATTATTATTCTTTGAGGCAATGGGCTGAAAATGAAAAGGTTAGATTTTCTAAACCTAACTATGTAGTAGATTTTAGTTGTTATGTAAAAAGACCATTGCACGAACATGGATCTTTTGTAATTGAATCATTATGGAATGGCACTAGATCTGTGACTGATGCTTATCTATATAATTCTATCTCTTATATGTGTAATAAAACAGATAACTTAATTACTGCGAGAGTGCAAGGAACTCAGGCATATATTTTACAATAAAAACAATAGGAGATTTTACTATGCCCCCTCAATTCTCAAGTCTTTCAGATGCAATTCAATATCAATTTCAAGAAATGCAAAGACAGCGTGATAAGTATTTGCAAATTAACTCAAATCTTTCTCAAACATATGGACTTCAACCTTATAGAAGTGACAGATTTGCTGATGATACTGAAATCTTGACTTGGGGTATTTCAAGATGGGGTCAAGCTAAAGTCATTAATAAGGATAAGCCTTCTAGTTAATTATGGGAAAAACGCCTATATATGGTCTTGGATATCTTGAACCAAATCAAGATTTAAGTCAAAATCTTGATCTTGATGAATTAAGATTTCGTGCCATAGACACTCAAACTTATTCTTTATATCAAATCTTTGGTAATGGAATTATTGAAGATGAAACAAATAACAATATTTCATGGCAAATAAGCCAAATACCATCAGATTCTCAAAACATAAGAATATCTAGTGGCAAAGGATTTGTTTCATGGAAAGCAGCAGAAACAACCTCCTATAGAGATGTAGCTTTACCGATTTTGCCTGTTGGTGTTACTAGCGTAAAAGTTTGGGCTTATGCTGTTGCAAATGACAATACCCCAGTTACAAAAGATGTTGATTTCATTACATCATTAGTTGAGATTTCAGATACAGATAATTATGTATCTTTGGGCGGAGTTGTCGTTACTTTTGGCGCTACAACTTCCGTAACCCCATTTACAGAAGGCAGAGTGAAGATTAGTATCATAGCCTCTTTGTCAGGAATCATCAATTCGCACAAACACATTGGTGGATCAAACAATCCAAGTCCAATTAATTTAGCATCCCATGTCCAAGGAAAACTTTCTGGAGAGTACATAGAGAACTTAGATATTTCTACTGTAACTTCTGGAACTTTAGATGCTGAAAGATTGCCACAAATTGATCATGCTACCCTAAAAAATATTGGAACATTAACTCACACACAAATAGATGCTTTGTTGGGTGCGTTGTCTTTGCCTGATTCATCAAACAGGTTGTCTGATCTATCAATGGCAAACCGATTACAGATAGTCCTTGCCTTAAAAAAGAATGCAGATTATGTTGGTGTTGATGCAAAGCAAATTAACGCAATATTTTATATTCCTGCAATTTTTCCTAATAGAGGCACAACTGACGACTTAATAACAATTAGAGATTTAAACTTGCCTGGATATATTACTGAGGCTAATGTTTATGACTCAGTAGGTGGCGGATATTCTCCTTCAGTTAATTTCATTGAGGCAGCTGTAACTGATGCCCAAACAGCGTTCAATGCTTTTTACACTTCCAAAAGTCATTTCACTACAATGTACGATTACATTCAAGGAAAGAGTTTAGGAACGCTGTATACCAATGAGAATGTAAAGATTCTAGGCACAGATGCTGATAATGTTGACGGTAATTTCACTATTGACACACCTTTAAATTTACAAGTTTTATCTAATGCAGCGGGACCAGATTTTGAGAATGCAGCTTATGGTTGGAATTACTATACTAAGAAGTTAAGAAATACTGATGATACATACACAGATACTCAATACACAGTATTTGACATTCCTAAAGCTAAAAGAGATTGGAGCCAAGTAACTAATATTGGTCTTGGAATCAATTTAGCCACAACTGATTCTGCATGTAGTATTTATATGACTTTGCTTGTAGACCCGCTTGATACTAGAATCAAAGACACAACTTTAATTTCTGAGACCATTGAAGATAGAGCTAATTCTACAGTTCAAACTTTATCAATCAAAAGATCAATTACTAAAAAGATATTTACAAAAGGCACAGACGATCTAGATACAGACATATTTGTTAATGTTGAGTTATCTGATTTAATTGAAAAACCATCAAATAGAGTAAATGTAGTTGGGTTTGCTTTCTACATAAAAACAGATGATTCTTCTACTGAAAAATGGAATGGAGACGCATCACCAAGTTTAACTTTGATAGCGCCTACTACAGAGTTATTAGTTGATGATGCTGGAGACCCACTTACCACACTCATAGATGCAAGACAGAATCTTGAAAATGGTTATTTGTCAGCAATGTTCTTGTGGAATGAGTTCTTGTATGCAGAAAGATGTCAATATATCTTTAGAATTGACACTGGAAGCACATCAGCTCAAATGAATTTATATTCATACTCTCTTGATTTGCCTACTGGAACAACTTACACCATAGCAACAAGAATTACTACAAGCTCAACCGAAGGCGACCTTAATTCTTTAAATGCAACTGATATAACTTCGAATGGAGTTTTAGTAAGTGGAACATATACTAACACTCCAACTGCAACTTTTGGAAAATGGTTTGATTTGATTGTTGATTTATATCCAGATTCAGAAAGATTATATGCTCCAAAGTTTAAAGATTTGAGCATTGATTACACTAGTGTAGGCTCCTCACAAAGCAAAGTTTGGAATGTAAAGCATGACAACCTAGCAACAGAACAATCTGGCTGGATTGAAAGTGAATACCAAAAGTTCAATATATCTTATGGTGACGATTACACTGATGGTGGTTTTACAAAGAATGTAATCAAGCTCACACAAACAAGCGACATTGGAAATTGGATATATCTTGCTAAAAATAGTGCAATACAAGCAGATCAAAACAATCTTACTAGTTCTTATGAAGATGGGGTAGATAATTCAACATCTTCTATCAAAAATTATCTATCTCCATGGCAGATATTTAATAAAGCAACAACATCTGGATTCTATCAGCCGAAAGATTTCAAGATACTTTGGGATAATTCAGCTATATATGCTGATACTGGAAATGATAGAATAGTTCATTTTGATGAGAATGGAAGTATTAAAAAACTTATTCAAGGTAATTTAAGATTAAAGTTATCAGAAAGAGATTTTATGGTGTTGGGAGCTCAATACAATCCTGATATTCAAACCATTTATCTACCATTTTCTCAATGTGTAACTATTTCAGATGCAAGCAAAATTATTATTATCTATGACGGGATTGATGTGTCTTGCTCTGATACTAATTTTGTGTCATCAGTTGAATTGCTAACACCATTAGTAAATCAAAAATCAGCAACAGTTCTTTTAAAGCTGACCTCAAAGTTTAACAAATTGTTGAATTCAGCAACAGATCAAAGAGTGATTATTTTGTCAGGTGCATTTACGTCAAATGGTACTGCAACAAATAGTGCTGAAACTTCAAATAATACAAATAACACAGGCGGTACAGGATCAAACACTCCACCTTCTACAATCTCTCCTCCTTCTGGTTCTGGAGGAACAGGTGGAGGTGGAAGTTTTGTAAGTTTTTCTACAACGACTTCAATCTTAAGCAGCCCATCTGTAAAACATCTTGATGTAAGAAATAAATTATCTTTGAATGGAAAACTTGAGATTTTTGCATCTTTAAAAAAGCCATCAGAGTTTAGCGCCCAGAGTTTTGATTTTAAAGCTATGGGATCTGGAGATACAATTACTGAGATATTTGATTATGATGGAAATGGAGTTTCTTCTACACTAATAGGTGTACCAAAAGCAGGAAAAACTACAGCGCAAACATTACCTATTGAACTTACAATAATGTCTGGTCCTATATTTTATGCAAATATTTACAACCCAATATCTGTTCATGTAAATAATTCATATCAATATGTTGTTGCTCAGCCGTTTTATAATTCAGTTGTGTGTTTTGATTATGATACTGCAAATACATTATTATGGGCTTTGAGTAGTGAGTTAGTATCTTACACTGAAGGATATTTAGGATCTGCATACGAGTTGGCAAACAAAAATATTTTAGTAGCAACACCATCAACTTCAAGCACTGCACTTGGAAAAATGATGGTAATTAAGAGAAGCACCAATAGCGATTTTCCTATCGTTACTATTGATTTAGAAGGCGATGGTATTTATGCTATGCCTACTGAATTATCTTCTGAGTATTATGTTGCTGTTGATGATAGATTTAATGCTGGAAAGAACTCTAAATTAGTCAGATACAATTCTTCTGGCAAGGTAATAAAGTCTTGGAATAATAAAAACTTGTTGAAGCATCCTAAGGGTTTGAATGTACTTCCAAATGGTGATGTATTAATTTCTGAATAATTATGAATATTAAACTGGGTAATGAGCCAAATATAACATTTAATCTTAATGGTCAAGAAATCAATCTTGCGCTTGTGTCTGCTCCTCAAGATTACATCATTCAAAAAAATGATGTGAATGCTGTTGTCAATTTAAGAAAAAATGTAACTGCTGAAATTAAAGTTGTCAATGATTCTGCTGTAATTGATATTAACAAAAGCATATCTTTTAGCGTGTCTTTTGCAATTCAAATCAAAAACTTTAAACTTACAAAATTATCAGATTTTAGAATCTTATTAAATGATACTTATGTTCTTGAAATTAATCATGGTCAATTGGATTTTAATGCTCAAAATGTAATCCTCGTAAAATTATTCAATGAAGAAACAACTCTTAAAATAACAAAGCACGTTTCAACATTCGAATCATTTAGTAACGATGGCGAGTTTACTATGTTAACTTCGCCATCAGGATTGCCGACCATAGGATTTGGAGTTAGAGAGCCTGAGTTTTCAATTGGTATATTTGATTACTATGACTCAACAGCTTCTATTGAATCTTCTTCTTCATTCAAGTTTCCAAGATTAATTAGAAATGGTGTACCTATTATATCAACAGTTCCTTCTCAAAGTGATGTCTTGATTTCTTTAGCAGCAAGGGAATCATATAGATTAGGACTTGGAGAAGATAAGAAAACATTGTATTTCAAAATTATTTGTAATTCTTTGATTGAGCCTTCTTTGACTGTGGGATTAACTTCAAAATGTCAACTCAAGGTATACAATCCTGGAGGCTTGGATACTGTCAAGGCTGCTGAATATGTCCCAATGATTTTGAGATATACAAGTGCTACTAAAAACCTTCAAGTGTATTCTGCAGAGTACACATTTTATAAATCAGGTATTCATAACGACATTGAGTATGTAGATGGTTACATGTACTTCGATGTTTATGCTCCCGTATCTGTACAAAGAGATATACCTTTCCAATTCAATTTCACACCAATAAGTTGAATCAAGGTTTTGGGCTTGGTTTGGACGAATATTTTATTAACCCAATCCCAAATAAAAAATTATGGTGTATTAGATGGCGTATTCAATCAAAATAGTTTTACCTAATGATTTAAGAAGTGAGATCTTAAGAGCAGAATTTTTAGAGCTTGGGAAAAACTATGTCAATAATAGGTCTTCTGAAGATCCAAACTACGATCAAAACAAAACTACCCTAAAGTTTAAGTTTGAAATCAGAGATGTTCAAACAAGAAGCACAGTATACACATTAACCAGAATTAAAACTTTATATCTCTCAAATGATCCTGAGTTTAATTCATCTTCAACATTTGTAATTGAATCTTTTCCTGCTTCAGAATATGACGACACTCTTGATTACAATATAGTTTTAAATCATAGTTATTTTTATGACACATCGTTAACACCATACACTTCTTCAACTGCTTCTGGCGCAGGTTATTTTATTGTTGAAAATTGGCCTTTAAGTGCTAATGGTGGACTTTCAACAGTTTACATCAAGGCTATTCTTGAAGTAAATAATGAAGAAGTAACATACCCAAATACAGGTGGTATTTTTGACCAAATATACTGGGAAGGTCAATTACCAACAACACCATCACAAGTAGAATTTTCAAGTTTAAAATCAGGTTGGGTTGGAACAGAATCATTAGTCACATTTAAGAACGCATCTGATCAATCATCTGCAACAAATCCTATTTCTTCATACTTAGGAAGCTTAGTTGAAATTAAGAAGCTAGCATCTTCTTGGAACTTAATTTCAGCTACAGATGGTGTTGATGAGTTTTACACATCATTAGTGCCTGATATCATCGAAGCTGGATCAACAAGTTTAAATTACCTTAGTCACAAATATTCGAGAAGTGGAAGCTACACCCCAGGCCCAGCTAATAGTCATACATACACAACAATTTCTAAAGTTGCTATGGGAGCTACACATTCTTTAACTTCTGTAAACAAAGGTGTGTTTTATGATGGACAAACAGCTTTAAGTTTAAACTCTACAAATAATGGCTTTTACACGCAAACTAAATATAATTTCTATCCTACAAGTGCAGGTAATGGATATACAATTTCGTTCTTTAGCAATGTAAGAACTTCATTAACCCATGGCCAGCAAGAGTATATTACTAGAATTGATATAAGTGATATAAGTCAACCTCAAGCTTATTTTTATTACACCGATGGAACTGGAGTTGAATCTGCAGATTATCAACAGACTGCAATTTCGGCTCACTTGATTCCAAAGATTTTACAAGGTGGAGTATTTGAAACATACGTTCAACTTTTTGATGATAACACTCAAATTATTGAAACATACTTTACTGAGAATCAAAATGTAATATTGTCTGACAATCAAGATAAGATTAGTTACTTGATGGCAAGAGCACAGCTAAACCAAGTTGTCACTGCAACAAATTACTATACATCTTTTGGTTGTTTTATGAATGGTACTGGATCTGCAGGCGTTCAAGTTCAAGAGTTAGTTGCTGCAGGTGGAAGAACTATTATTGCTGGTGATTTAGGAGATTGTAAATCTGAAGACCTAAATGGACTCAATTTTCCTATTACAACAATAGATACTGGCTGGAATACTTATTTTGATGAGGAAATGAGATATTCAACATATGTAAATGCTTTAACATTTACAAAAGAAACAGCGAGAGTTGTTGTTCCAAAATGCGCTTTTACAGGTGATAGTGGAAAAGTATATCAAGAACTACAATTTTTAAAACCAAGTTTATCAAATAGAGCTAAGGTTTCATTTACATTCTTACATCAATGCGATGAGATGTATGTTGCTTTTTCTCCAAAAATTAATCAAAGATTATCAAATGAGATACCAATTGGCTTAATGTGTGATCCAGATTATGCATATGCTGATCAAGATTCTTTATCTCCAGCTATATGTGTCAATTTCAATGCAACTAAAAATGAAATTAGCGTCACTCAAAGAAATGACGATAATACTTTATCTTATTATGTTTTGAGATCATACAAACCGCAAACATCATCTAATGATAACTATACTGTTGAGATTTTAGATTTTAATCCTGAGGGTATATCTGGAACAAAACAAAGAACTTCAGCTAATGGTACTTGGATATGCATTAGAAGAAATAGCAATATAGAAGGCTATATTCAACTAAGTAGAAAACTTGCTACAAATGAAGATGGTCTAGGCTACTATTGTGCAATTGGTTTTAGAGAATCTGAATATGAAACAGCAAGTAATAATTATATTTACACTGTTGACTTCAGATCATTACCAGGTATTGAAAAAGAATATTTCAATTATCCTGAAACAATTAGATCATTTAGCATGGCAAAAAATGGTGTTTCAAAATCCAAAATCTATCTTGGACAAACAAGTGTAAGTTCAAGTACAGATTTTCAAGGTTTTTCATATCGCACTGAAAAGCCTTACGATGATACTCCAATTAATGTAAAATGTGCAACTACAGGGGAAAATCTGTCAAGTGTTACAGCCTTAGGTACTGTTGTAACTCAGATTGATGGTGTTAATTTAGATGAAGTTGCCATCAATGAGTATATTTTAATAAAAGACCAAATAAACCCATCAGAAAATAGATTATATAGAAAATCATCTCCAACACAGTACATTCAATATACTGGAGATTATGATTACAAAGAATTATATATTACTGATGGAACAATAAATGCTGGAACTCGATGGTACCCAATAAGGACAGGTACTATAAGAAAGTTCTATACAACTACATGGTTAAGGCAAATAGAAACTAATTCTATTTCAAACTTTATATCTTCCGTCTATCCTGAGCTTTTCGAGTTCAAAATGCAATGGGAAAGATCTGGCAAACCTTTTGAATATGACAAACTTAAAGTTAAGTTCATTTCAAACAACAACTCCACTGGTGTTGATTTACCTGGTGCTGATTTGTGCCCTTGGTTTGAATTAGACATTACATCAGTTATTTCATCTTCTTTTGTTGGTAAATCCAACAATGATTTAATTCAATTACTTTGTTATAATGCAGGATTTGAAGTGACTCCAAACTCTAAGCTTTGGATTGCTATATCAACACCTATGGGCTGTAGTTTAGCAGAAGCTAGTGGCATACAATTCAATTCCGGCAATAGTATTTCTTCTGGAAGTTATACTGGTTGGAATATTGCTCCAAATCTGTGGTACAAACTTTTTGCTAAATATAGCACTAAGTTAAATAACACTGAGCATCTAAATTATCAACAATTTAGGGTAAGTGCATTATCCCACTCAGGATTATCAAGTAACGCAACTAATCTTTCTTTGCCAGTAAAAACTGACATATATCCACCAGTCAACGCAACTTCATATACTACAGGTGCTAGACCCTTACTTACATTAACTGATAAATCAACTGTACGTACTGCGACTTTCAAAATATCAGCAACTGACTCTGATTCTGGAATATTAGCTTTTAGATTCGCAAAAGAAACTGATTATGGAATTGTAAGTTTCGAACCATGGCAGGGATGGAATACATTTACTAATTATAATGGTGACAATTTGTACACAGTGTATTTACATGGTTCATCTATTTATGATTTTGCTGGAGCTGTGAACAATATTTTTGCTGGTCAAAATATTGGTTTTTCTGGATCAAGAAAAGTTTGGGTTCAATTGATGGATTATGCAGGAAATATATCTGAATCATATCCTCAAGCCTTTGTAGCTCAATCAATTGCAGCAGTTGATACCGAAGCTCCATATGGCACTATTAGTTTTTATAATCTAGAAGAAAACAAGGAAATCTTACTTACTAATAAAGTTGACTCATGGATAAAGCTTAATGCTAGTGATTTAGTTTCTGGAGTCAAAGATTTTAGATATAGACGTGTATATGAAAGTGGGCCTGGAGAATGGTCAAATTGGTTCATGTACGATTCTTACACTCCTATTAAGTTTACTGATGAATCAGATGGAGTTAAAAGAATTGAAATTGCTTTTAGAGATTATGGCAATAATATAACACAGCCTGAAATGAAATGGAATAAAGTTTTAAAAATTAAGAAGTAACAAGAGAAGATTTATGAGCAGCACAATTTTTAATAATAGCATTGTATGGCAGAGTAAGTTTGATTCTGAGCCTTGGCTATATCTTGTTGGAGTTACACAAACAAAATTTGAAACAGTTATTCTTGTCAATAGTAAAGACCCAGAATATACCGACAACACTGCATTTTATTTAGTTTCTCAAGATAGCAATTCTAAAGATAGAACAATTTTTCTTAACAGCACAGATGCTATAAGTTTGCTTGGCCTTACTGAATCAATTCCTTATGGTATTGATGACACAAAGGGATTATTGATTTTTGACCCAGCTTATGCTGCTTCTATTAATACAGCTGTTATCTCTGCAAAAGTAGTTAAAAATGTTGCATCTATATGGAAAAGAAATTTAGAAAATCCTCAGTTACTTATTGATTTTTCATATTACAACGAAAGAGTAATTACATGTCTTGAATCAAATGATGATGGATTATTTTTGGGTGGAGCTTCAGGAAAGATTTGGTTTTACGATGGAGTAAAAATTAAAGAGATTTATGAACTCAATGTGACTGAACCCTTGCCAGCTTCTTGTATGGTTAAGCACAAGCCAGCTCATGACACTAATACATATTTATATGTAGGGTCCGATAATTCTCCAGGATTATTCAGAGCAAAATTAACTGAAGCGCAATACGGTAATACATGGGAGTATATTTCAACTGTTGGAGCAGACCCAGGTGGAATACTTTGCATGGTTTCTGCTTTTAATAAATTGATTATGGGATTGAGAAATAATCAATGCGCAACTTATGAAATTGTTCCGACAGTAAAAATATCAGCTCCAACTTCTTATTTGAGTGATGAGAATGTTACAACTATTGAAGAATCAACAGTAATTAATGTTATAGAACTCACTGCAGACCAGTTAGCAGATTTTGACAGAGAGACTTTCGATGTCCAGTCTATGATTGTTGCAAATAACAAAATTGTTGCTGGAATAAGTGACAGGCCTGAAATCTGGACTTATTCTGAAATACCAATTAATAATCCATTAAATGATGAAGAATGGGCAACACAGATATTTGATCAACAATTTATCAATGATCCAGCTCCAGCTCAATACTACACTGTTAATGGAGTTACGAATTCTAGAAATCAAGGTGGCGCTTCTCATGAGCTTGTTTATGATTTAACAAATCCTAGCAAGACAAAAAGTATGATGAGAATAAGTGGTGTTAATAATTCTGAAACAGTTTTTGAGTTTTCTACAGGAAGTGATTGGGAGCAAGTTATCGGCTCAATTCAAACACAAACTCCATATAATGAAGTAGATTGTGGCACTACCGAAAACATTGACTTAACACCTATTGAATTTCCAATCATTGATGGTTTTCAAACTGCAAATAATTCAACTGTTCTTGTGAAGAATCAAGATGATGCTAGTGAAAATGGTATTTATATAATAAATTTAATTTCAGGAACTCCTACATATAGCAGAGCAACTTTTAATCCTGGCGGTGTTGATGTTATTGGATTCATTGTGAAGAATGGATATATCAATGGAAATACTAGATTTTTAGTCGCAACAAATGATGTAATCAATAACAATTATAATTTTTATCAACCTAAGTATACTGTTGAATTAGAACTTGCTAATTTAGGATTAGATAAGTTTTCGAACGAAGATGCTGATCCAATTTGGTTAGGAAATACATCATCTTTCGAATCATCTGGTTATATTGATTTAAAAAATGATTACTATGGATATCAAGGTATAGAAATATCAGATGGCTATAGAGAGTTTAGTTTAGAGTTCAGCACGAGTGATGTAAGGATATCTTCTGGCAATAACATCATTACAAAAGATTTAATTTCATATGGATTTCTCAAAAACTGGAACTTTATTGATATCAGAAATACATCTGGATGGGAAATACTAGGTTATTTAACAGACCTAAGTGTTGTTGAGTTTAATGAAGTTAAACCTGACTTATTAACTCTTAAAAGTAATGCATTAACTCTTACTGGTTTGTCATTACGTGGTAATCCGAGTATCGTTAACTATAATGTGAATATTGATGTTGAAGCTGATTCTAAAGTGTATGTTAAATTAAAAATACAAGCACCTTCAGGATATGTTTTGTCAAGTGGTGAATTGAGATTAAGCTGGAGCTACGGGGCAGGCAAGTTTACTCATTGGACTGGCGTTAAGCTCAAAAATAGTGATGATTATATATTATATGAATTAAGTCCTAGCTGGGTCGGAAATATCAAGCAAATAGCATTGGAATTGCATGGTTTGCCCGAAGATGCTAAAAGACCTTCATCAGCACAAATCGATTTTATTCAAATTGTAAACAAAAATAAGTTTTTCGATATTAATCTATTTTTATCAGCAGTCAGAATTAATGTAGAAGATAAGAATGTTAAAGTTTGGCTAGGCAATCAAGATTATCCATTTTTTGATTTGAAAAACTTTATTATTGCTGATACCTATAAAACTTCAGTTGCTGATTATGATAGGCCTTTCATAAAAATTGGAAAATTAAATCCTACAGATGATCAATCTTTCTTTGGTTACTCTAAACTGAGATTCATTGCAGGTGAGAATTACGAACCAACCAGTAAGAAAATATTGAATTTCCATAATTCTTGGAGAATGCCTTCAGCTGGCGGTATAAGAATTTTAACTTATCATGATGGCACTTTGTATGCAATATCAGATGGATTAGTAACAAATAGAATGTCAGATAATCCAGATGATAGACAGATTAAACTCTTTGTATACGATTCTAATAAAGAAATATGGACTAAAGAAGATGCTCAGTTTGCAAGAAAAATTGATTCTAATTCAGGTGATGTTTTAGGTGTTGTAAGGGCTTTAACAGCTAGAAGTTTTAAACAATCCTTTTACTTGAGTGGACAATACAGTTCTATAAAATATAATTCAAATAGTTAAAAATAATGTCAGAAGAAAACCAACCAATAGATGTCACCGCTTTTACAGTAAGTGTAGATTCAAGCAATTCATATGTTGCTCAAGATGGATATACAATTTATGTCGCTTTGTCTGGCGTTACTTCTTTGCCTTTACAACCAGCTACATCTATTACAGGATTTCATGTATATATTAATGATGTTTTAGCTTCTGTAAAATCAGCAAGTGTAGTGAGTATCGATGGGTCTGAAGTTCAACAAGCATCTGTTAAAATTAAAATATTTGTTAAAGTAAACAAGAATGACATTGTCAAAGTCAAATATTTTTCAGGCAATTTAACTCAATTTGACACTACAGCAATTGCTAGTTTCAACACTGGCGAACTTACCAACAAAACATCTTTAGGAGATTTAATATTTTTCGATCCTTTAGAATGGAATAGTTCATTTGGTAGTAGTAATGTAAATATTGGAACTGGTAGTAATTTCTTTTCTGATTCAACTGAATTATTTAAAAAAGAATATACTTACCCATATGCAGAAGTTATTTTAGATACAACCCCTCCAGAAGGCTTAATTATTATAAATGAAAGCCCAAACACTGGAGGAGTTGATGTCAGAACATTTGCTGCATATCAACCATTTGATACTTCAACATCTGGATACTCTGATCGTGTATTGCCTTTATTGACCTCCACTGTTGAAGCATGGCAATACCTTTCTAGTGCTGAGCAAACTGTTAAGTCTTTTGTTTTTAGAATGAAATATATTCAAGATACCGAAGGTAC